>Ga0115848_100977_pt1 | contig 11812 bp, 11 predicted proteins | sample InSIn3gowninarea_FD_83862 | JGI IMG/M metagenome (GOLD analysis project Ga0115848, IMG submission 83862) | reverse complement strand
ATTTGTTGTGGAGTTTCAATATTTCTATTGATAATTCACAGTATTCGATGGTTTTGTCTCAGGCAAAACAGTGCAGCTTCAACTGATGCTGAATTTCAATATTCCTTTAGAGGAGACCCAATTTTAAGTGATCATTGGGTCAGTGAAGTTAGTTGGAATAGGCTTGCTTCCAGAAATAGCCATTTTGAGGAAGATCTGGAAGTGGAATTGTCTTTTCCACGGGAACCTAAACCTCAAGGGCTTAATCAGAAGGGAATCAGTAACTTGCCAAAAGAAGTGTTTGAGCCAAGGTTAAAAACTGAGAGCAGTGATTCACAAGACGCTAATCAAGCATTCGAACAGGAAGATTGTCCTGTTTGTTTGGAACACTTTTTAGCTGGAGAACGATTGATACGACTTGCATGTTGTCACAGGTTTCACCCTGTTTGTTTGACCCCATGGCTCAAACTATGTGGGGATTGTCCGTATTGCCGAGCAATTGTAGTTCAAGATCATGGGCCAAGTCTCAGTAAATCTAGTTTCAGGGAAGCTTTAGGTATGTGATTATACAGGATACTCCGTGAATAAGGTTGAGAATATGTTAAAACAAACACTCCAAGCATCAAATCTCTTGCATTTGTTGGAAGAGATACTTGTAAGTTCTAATATATTATGAAGAGGATTTTGTGCTACCAGAAAGTTAAGGCTGAAAAGTAAGTCCATTTTTGGATTTCCTAACGCATATAAATAATCTGTTTATGCATATGCTGTCTGATTTCGGGAGTGTGCTCTTAACGCCTTGGGTTTTGAGTCTCATATTTTCAGTAATAAGTTATTTCGATTCTTAGAATTTTTATCACTTAGGTGGCTTGAGAAATGTCCTGAGATCATGTTGCAGTTACCCTCATCATTGGATGTACATGACATTAAGAACTCCTTCGTATGGTTATGTCTGGATACCATATCTATAAAAGCACATAAACTTTATGTATCAGAAAAAAGAGAAATAAATATTTTTCTTCTCAAATATAAGCTGGAAAGATGCCATATTCACTTAATTATGTGGATTAATATGATCTTTCTTATGTTTTTTTTAAGTTGTTATGTAATGCTTTACTTCACTTTCTATTTTTTTTTGTTTGTATTTGAGGGGGTTTTTGGAGGGAACCACTAACCCATTTACAGCCACGCCTTGAATTCTTCAAACAATATCAAAACCGACTAAAACCTTAAAAAATCTTAATACTGTTACTAATATGCCTCAAGGCAACCACCCTACATTACATAGGCCTTCTAAGGCGTAAACATGACCAACATATGGTTATTACAGACTCAAAAACCTTAACATCAAACTTCCATGCAAATACATCGATTAAGCACAGAAAACAAAACCTTCAAATCCCATGAGAGGCTACCCCTTCACCTTCGTCTCTCTAAAGGAATATTGAAATTCAGCATCAGTTGAAGCTGCACTGTTTTGCCTGAGACAAAACCATCGAATACTGTGAATTATCAATAGAAATATTGAAACTCCACAACAAATGCTATGCATCTGGCTTGCCAATAAGAGATTCAATATGAATATCCCAAACATAAATTGGCCAGAGGAACAATAGAAAGCATACCTGTCGCTTATAAGAGATGAGGCCCTAAATCTCTGATAAAGACGTTCTCTTGCTTGCATAACTGATCCATGTAGGGTGATATTTTCAGCAGCCCGCTCAAGAAAGGTGCTCATCATCCTGCTTCGTCCATGGTTAGCATCATCATGTGTAGAGCTTGTCGAAATTTGTTCAGAAAATTGACTTTGATCATCCTTCATGAAAGAAGAAAAATCATTGATCAGTAGTCCCTATAGACCATTGAATGGAGGCTACAAACCTCATCAAAATAAATTATTTGTTCTAGCTGAATATCTCTCTGATGTCTCAGGTGTTGCCATGTTCATTATCTTCATGAAAAGTATTCACAGGTGTTAAAAACACTGACCCGTAAGTAGGTTTTTAACACCCGTTTTCTCATTCACATCATCTGATTAAAAGCAAATGAAGAAATTACAAGACATTGAAATTTTTCAAACCTGGTATTGAAGAGTTCAATCTTCTTCAGTACAAGCTAAACATATGTCCTATGTTTTCTTTGTGTGATTTCAGACTGCATTCTTATAAACCATATTTGAAAAGGATATAAAATACTGTTTTAAACAAAGTACAATCATGCTGCATAAACTCCATTATTTATTGATTTTAAACTTCTACATGAATTTTATTTTTCACATAGAAATATTTCCTAACGTGCAGATAACATAAATGCAATTACAACCTATAAGTGAAACTTTATTTAGCTTGAAAATGTTTTCTCCAATATAGGGCTCAGAACCTTCATCTGTGACAGTTGAGTGTATACACATTTACTATAAACCTACATGTTACGTCTAATACAAAAGAAATGCTTAAATACATTACAATTTATTAGATATTTAAAAAAAATTGAAAGACACTTCAAATTTGGCTTATACCCTTTTGGCCTTATAACTTATATTTACTACCATTCAATATTTGTATAAATATATGTGTAAACTCATTATTATGAACACTTGTGTTTGTAAAACACCTGGATGGAAATCTTGCCGACAAACATGCTAATAAAGACTAAATTATAGCAACTTAGGGGGGTGGTTTAGTGTAAGATTTGTGATTCCTCTATATGATAATCTAGTGATGGCAACAGATATGACAGTTCTCACATTGCAGAAAATCAAAAGTTCATCTAGCAGAACCAATAAATTAGAGAAGATGTTAAGCAGGATGAGGAAAATCGCAATTAACAAGCCAAGCTTATTGTGTAACAATATTATAAACTCTAATTTGAACACATGACCAAATATACAAACTATGTTCTCATGCACTATCCTGCTTGCAATACTCTTAAAAAGTGTTAAGAGTGTTAAACAAAATGGTTGTTGTATTCAACTTGCTGATGAACATGATAATAGAAAATGGTAATCCAATGATAGCAATGAATATGACAGTTTTTATATTATGAGAAACCAAAACTCAATCCAGCACCACCAATAAAAGTGGACAAGCTATTAAACAGAAAGATTTGGAGAGGGAAATCGGTTAATAAAAGCTTATGATATAACAAAATTATAAACTATACTCTGAACATGACTAAAGATGTGAAAATTGCTCTTGTGAAATAGCCTGTTTGCATTAAACAAAATAGTTATATTCAACTAGGCATGGTGAAAAAAGTGAAGAAACATCTCATACATTCTACCATGTGATATAAAACATACTCTCATGTGCAGTTCTTGCAATAATCCTTGAAAAAATGAGATTTAGAAATACTCTGTGTACAATGACAATTATGTATTGGAGTAACAAAGACTTGAAGTAATACAAGCTTGGTTAAGGAATTGAAACCCATGGTGGTATACATGAAGACATGTTGGCTAAACTTTGACCTTAAAACTCATTTGCATTTGTACCTTCTATTGACTATACAGATAGAGAAGCCTATAACAAAATACTAGACACGGGATAAATTTGACAAAAAATGTCACCATAGAAAAACTATTAGTTGAAGACGAGCACAAACATTGGGCAGATAACAACCAATTGAGATTTTTGCATTAAAAGTTGGGAGAAGAGGCAGTGCTCCTAACACAGAGAATGAGAGTTACACAAGATTGTAGAAAACTAAAAAAGATTAAAGACAAGTAACGGAATCCCACGTACTGTTTTGCTTGCAAGTTGAAAAAGCATCTGCAAGTGGGGTACTAATTATGCACTCAAACAACTTGTTGCAACTTGCAATGTGTTGAAGAACTTGTACTACTCAAGCAAGATATAGAAAGAACAATTATATAGGTTGCATATCAACCCAATAGCTGAAATGACTCACACCACTCAGGGTCCATCTAGCTAATCATGCGAAATTAACAAAAATTGTGTTAGGAATTGACATCAATATACAATATGATTTGTTCAACTTATCATTCTGTGTATAAAATTTCTAATGTGTACTTTAAAAATATCTCCATGGAAATAGATTTTGCTATTAATACACCCTGGCTTTAAACAAAGGTTAATCTTACATAAAAATGAATTTGTAAAAACTTTTGAATATTTGAAAATCAAATTTTAATGTAATAAACAGAGTAAAAATGCCACCTGAAAAATAATAACCTTTGAATTGCCTGATTATAACGTACCCCTTCAGGAACTTGTTGAAGAGGGTTTCTCAAGCGCAAGGATCTATGGCACTGGTAATAATGGTGGTAATTAGGATCATAATGATTGTTGCGATGAACACGATGAGAATGAGCACTGGAGCTGTTGGACCTCGGTCGTCTAGATGCAACCTCAGGGTTGGGCACATCTGTGCTCCGACCAACACGAGATCGTCGTTGATACAAGAGCTCCGACGCACTTGTCATTGTCTCCTCTGCCCCCGAAGAGGACGATGAATCACAACCAAAAAACACCCTCCCCCCAGCACGTCTCACAGACCCTAAAATCAATGCAAAATCAAATTACCTAATTCGTTAATGTCAACCTACACCAAAAAAAAAAAACAACTCAGCTTTTGGGGAAACAAAAACAAAAAAAAAAAAGACAACAAATACAAGCCAAAAGGAAAAACGAATCTCACCTTTACCACAGAGACCCTAAAATAAAATTAAAAAACAAGGTAAGTGGTTCTCAAGAACTGTTAAAAAGGTTTTTGGCTAATAAGAAATCAAAGACAGATAAATCTAATCGTTAAATTTGTAAATGTATATAAGCTATGTCTACACAGCGGAATTGGAGTTTTTGCTAGAACTAGGGTTTTCAGCAAAGCTAAAGGAAAAAACCCTAACCTCCTTCCCTCTCTTGTTCCCTTCTTACACAAAAGAAAAAAGTAAAATGCAAAGCTCAAGTCTGTGCACAAATATCAACAATTCCACAGAAGACCAATGAAGAAAACAAAACAAAAATCAAGGGTTTGATGGCAAGCAACGAATTCGTTTCAGAATTTCTGGGTTCGAATCCCACTAACCTTACCTCTCCATAGATTATTAGTAGTGTTGCTGTTGTGATGATATCGTCGCTGATGTCTGTTGATTTGACGATTTCTGTTGGGGGAAGGTGCAGAGCTGCTCGCAGCTTCCCATCCGCTGGCGTGGGATGATGCACAAGTGTCCGAATCAGAGGAGGAAGCTTCCCCGCCCTGTGGGTCAAAGTGAAAACTGCGAAACTTCCAACGCTGGGACGCCATTGAATTCTTCTTCCTCTCTCTCTCTGTCTCTGTCAGATCCTTCCTCTCTACTGCTATCCAACAAAATTGTGAGGGGAATGGAGCGTGGAGTGGGGTTAGATCTGAGGCATGCAGAAATTGGGGTAGGGCTTCGCGGAAGGGGCGGCATCCGCTTAGGGTGGGATTTGGAGGAAGGGTCGTGGGCTGTTGGCAGTGGCTGAGGCTGTCGGTCGAAGAGACACGTGTCTTTTTGTGGTTCGTATTTGGTCTCGTCCCACGTGGACGTCCTAAGGTTGCACGAAATCGGAAGGCAGATAATGTGTGGACCCACATGAAATGTGATATATCATGTACGTAGTCATTTCATATGTTCAAAAAAAAAGTTTAATTACACCTCTTGAGATTTCAATTCACTATTCATAAGTAGAGAAAGGTAAGGTTGAAATCTCTTGTTTTTTTTCTTTAGATTGTGAAAGATAATGATAAAAAATTTATTTTTATTTATGATAGATGTAATAGGTGTAAGTTTATCATATGTAAGTTGTACATGATTTTTGATGAAAGAGAAATTTTCTACAAGATTGTTTTGCAAAAGGATGATTTTCGTAAAAAGAAATAGTATAATATTATAAGTCTTTCATCAATTAATTTTTCATATATTATTAAGGTTATTTTGTATTTTTTTTTTTAGTATAAGGTAAAAAATTTCATTCAAAAAAGTTGAGTTATACAATTGTTTTGGTAGCTCGATTTTTTTTTTGTAAGCTTAGTATGGTGGGGGAAGTTCCCCTCCACTCGTAGAATAGCCACGATGTTAAATTGGGACAAGTTGTCGAGTGCACACGATGTTAAATTGGGATGAGTTATCGAGTGCACACGATGTTAAACAAGTGTGAGAGGGTCTTATGGAGGATCTTGTTGGTGTGGGGGACTGCACGGTTGAGTTGGCAAACCAAGGAGGCATCCATCAGTACATCCAATGACCTATTTATGGTTAATAAGGTGTACTGCCTTTGGGGTTCGATTGAGAGACTGGATCCATCTTGGTGGGCTTAAAAGGGGTTCTCTATTTGGATGGTGTACGAGGATGGTATCTTGCTTACAAGAGTCGAAAGGTTATCGACCAATCAAGGTCAAGCTTGTGAGGGACTGCACCATAGGTGTGGTGATTCGATGTGGATGCTTATCCTGAGATTGAGCTTAAGACCAATGCATTGGTCAGATTCTCGTGGTTAGATGGTTAGCGCGCTTGTTGGTAGAGATGCTCTTCGGATTTGGTTCTAGTTGAGGAGTACTTGAGCCTATGGGTTGGGTAGGCTAAAAGGCAAGAGAACTTCTAGGTGGACTAGCAACAAAGATGCACGAGTCAGGCTACCACTAGGTTCGTGGTAGCCAGGTTGGCTGTACTTGGAAGGACTAGCTAGCACCATGGGACGGTGATGGTTTACAAATAGTTGGGCACTTTCGAGTATGGTAACATCGATCGATCGAGTGTGTTGTTCCTTAAAGAGGCAAGAGGGGATGGGCTAATGTTTGGTCGGACCTCGAACTTGAGGGACAATGCATGAGGCACGAGAAGGTCTATCAAAGACGTCAGTATGGGACGGTTAGTTGGTGATGGTAGGCTTGGGTTCGATGGTACGAATGGCTAAGGGAAGAAGAGTACCTTCAGCCAGTTTGAGTGTATCATGCATGGCACGGTTGGGCCATAAAGTAAAAGGCTTCCGTGTGCACATGGTTCTAGTGTCGATAAGGAAGGCATTGGTATTAGAATGGGAGAGGCATAGTCTGATGATCAAACAATCGTTCCTTGACCTAGGATGGTCAGTTTGGAAGAAACAATGTCGTGTGAAGGTAAGTTGTGCCATGTTGCTAGCTTGGCATAATTTGCCCCACAATAGTTGGTATCAGAGTGAGACGAAGGGGACTTGGTGTTGGGTTGTGAAGAGACTCTAAAGGAATCAATCAGGAAGCGGTTGGCAATGCGCTCCAATTTAGGTTCTAACTTACCTAGGTTTGTGTGGAAGCACTTTCGCTGTGGGACAGGGAGGTGTTGGCAGTGGTGAGGAGAGATAAGATGCAAAGATGAGTCAAGGTTTGGTTGGTGTGAGTTCGATGGAGGAGTCAAAGTGGGACAACAATTGGGTTCCAGTCATAGTGTGAAAGATATCACACTCTCATATGTGATCTCATGTGTGGGTCGAATGGTTCAATAGCATATGGGATGGTTGTGAGCATTCAATGGCTTAGTGCAAGTATGGTGGTGGGTCTTATGGACATCAATGTAGACTTAGGCATTTTGGGTGGTAGCATACCCTTGGTTGTGCTCCCTATTTTGTTGGCTTGTAAGTGTGGCAGCCTGGTGGACACTATAGCTGTCAAGAAGAGCAAGTCATTGGATGTGATCTCGATTTTTCCCATCGACGAGGGCATCGTTGAATAAATCGAGGGAGTATATGGTGGGGGAAGTTCCCCTCCACTCATCAGGCGACCACAACGTTAAATTGGGATGAGTTATCGGGTGCACACGATGTTAAACAAGTGTGAGAGGGTCTTATGGAGGATCTTGTTGGTGTGGGCGATCACACGGTTGAGTTGGCAAATCAAGGAGGCATCCATCAGTACGTTCGATGACCTATTTATGGTCAATAAGGTGTGCTACCTGTAGGGTTCGATTGAGAGATTGGATCTACCCTAGTGGGCTTAAGAGGGGTTCTCTATTTGGATGGTGTACGAGGACGATATCCTGCTTGCAAGAGTCGAAAGGTTATCAATCAATCGAGGTTGAGCTTGCGAGGGACTACACCATCGATGTGGTGATCCGATGTGGATGCTTATCCTAAGACTGAGCTTAAGATCGATGCATCAGTTGGATCCTCATGGTTAGATGGTTGGGGCACTTGTGGGTAGAGATGCTCTTCCGATGTGGTTCTAGTTGAGGATTGCTTGAGCCTATGGGTTGGGTAGGCTAGAAGGTGGGAGGACTTCTAGGTAAACTAGCATCAGAGATGCGTGAGTCAGGCTACCACTAGGTTCATGGTAATCAGGTTGGTGGTACTTGGAAGGACTAGTCGGCACCATGGGACAATAATGGTTTATAAATGGTTGGGCACTTTCGAGTACGGTAACATCGATCGATCGAGTGTGTTATTCCTTAAGGAGGCAAGAGGGGATGGACCAATGGCTGGTAAAACCTCGACCTTGAGGGAGGATGCATGAGGCGCGAGTAGGTCTATCGAAGATGTCAATATGGGATAGTTAGTTGGTGATGGCAAGCTTGGGTTCAATGATACGAACAATTAAGGGAAGAAGAGTACCTTCAACCAGTTCGAGTGTGTTGTGCATGGTATAGCTAGGCCACCAAGTAAAAGGCTTCCGTATGCGCATGATTCTCGTGTCGACAAGGAAGGCGTTGGTATTAGAATGGGAGAGGCGTAGTTCGATGACCAAACGATCGTTCCTTGACTCAAGATGGTCAGTTTGGAAGAAACGATATCGTGTGAAGGTAAGTTATGCCATGTTGCTAGCTTGGCATAATTTACCCCACAACACTTAGAATACAATCCAACTTAGCTTCTTTATCCATCCAAATTCTGGCAAATTTCTTTTATGCTAGATTAGCTCTATAGATAGAATAATCTTTATTATCACAGATTTTGACCTTCATCTTTACTTTCCAAGAAAGCCTTCTGACCTCTCTTTTCTAATTCTTCATTCTACAATTGTTTTTGGAATTAGGTCCAAATTTCAATTTTCTCCTCTTTTATCTCATTTTCTTTTTTAGTTTTCGATATTATATATTAAATTTATTATTTCTTATCTTATTTATGTTCTTCATGTATTTATGATATTTTTGGATTTCGATATTATATATTAAATTTGTAGATATTTAGATTGTAATATTTGTTTTAATTTAATTAATAAGTTATTTTAATTAATATTTTGATATAATGATGTTGTGTTATGTGCAAATAGATTTGAGTAATAAAAATTAGTTAATATAGTATTTATGAATGACATTGAGCAATAGATAATGATAAATGCAAGTAATTTTAAGTGACAAGATAACATGGTAGAAGAGGATAGAAGAAGTAAGTTAATAAATGTTAGAAATACGGATCATAAAAAATAAAAATTATACTAATGAGTAAAGTTGAGGAAGAAGACTATTAACCAAAGTGTGATGAAATTTACTATCGGCATAAGAGAATTCAGTATCCAAGATGAAGATGGAGATACCAAAATAAAGAACATTCATTACCAAAATGAGGAAACAAAAAAAAAAAAATCAAGGGGGAAAATAAAGAAAAAATATGTGTATTAATAAAGATGGTAATAGTAAAGAGTATTACATAGATGCAATAACTACACTACTTCAACTTAATCACTATGTAAACTAACATTAGAACTCTACTTTATGTTATATTTCATGCATCCAACACATAAGGCCACATGAGATTCCTCACGAGTTACAAATTAGTCATCATCACATGTGTAAGGAGCCTCATAAGAGGACAAAATAGATGTAGGGAATCTTTTGGAATATTTTCTTGTAACTTAATAAAATAAATACAAAATTAATAAATAATCTTAGTTATCTTAAGCTTAACACCAAGTAAAGGTTAACATTTATAACACTCCCCTTCAAGCTTTATATACGATATTTGTATCATACTCAAAAAAAAAATTACCAATAACTTAACTAAAGAGTACATTTCCAACAATAAATTACATGAAGGGGAGGGTTTTTGTTATTTATCCATTATAACCATATCAAAAGAAGTCATGGATTTAAAAGAATAATGTGATATTTTACAAGAATATTATAGAAATCTTTAAGTGATGATCTCGTGCTTTTATAGATCTTGATATATGTTATCTTAGATTTTTCTATATTTTTCATTCATTCATAGACCTTTATCTTTGTTGTCTTAGATTTTGTTATGCTTTTTATTGATGGTGATCTACAAAATGACAATTCAAAACTTGATATTAACGTTTATGGATAAAGTCTACTAGATAATAACTAAACCTTATCAAGTATAGATCAAATTCTCAATGCTTTGAAGGAATGGGTAAAAGTTTAAACTTTAAAAAGAGTGATATATATATATATATATATATATATATATATATATATATATATATATATATATATATATATATATATATTCTCAATATGCTTATTAAACAAAATAGCTTGAAAGAATATCCAAAAGGGCTAGAGATACAACAATAAAGCCATAATTGTTAACACCTATATTTGATTTTAGTTTGATTAAAAATCATATTTTAGGTACATATGTAATTAAGTAATTTAATTATTTATTTTATTCTATTTATAAGATAAAGTGCAATTTGACTTCTTTTATTTCCTTTTGATGATAGGTCCAAGGGGTGCTAAACCAAGTGGAGGTGTTGGCCCACATGCAAACCTTTCATCTATTTAAAGGGAAGAATAATGTGACATTAATCATATTTATACCTTGATAAATGCATTGATACACTTCTAAATAGCCTTTCTCGATATCTTTTGATGCCACTTATCAAGTTTAGATTTTTTCCCTATTGAGAATATTGCATTCCTTATCCACTATTATGTAGATTAGATATGATAACCTTGACAAGCAACCTTGACGATGAATGAGAGTCTAAAGCATTTGAGGAAGGATAATAGTACCCCAATGCACCATCATGTTTCAACACATTTTAGTACACTAGCATACCACACTTGGCGAGGATAAAGGTTTGGATTCTTTAGAGCAAGTTATCTAAATCTTGTGGAGGCTAGATTTGAGTTGTGATCGATATGAAATAAGTAAAAGATATGTTTGTATTCATTTGAATTCATATTTGATAGATCAAGATCATATAGAAGCTAGGTACAATCATAATGCAAATTAGTATTGTTATTTTTTTATAATTCGTATTAAATTAATTATTTAATCAATTTTTAGTATCAATAAATTGGTGAACCCAACTTTTTATACCATAACTTATTTTTTACCAGTTATGCCAAAAACCCTAAGATTTTTAGATAGGAATATATTGAAATTGGAGTATTTTAGAAATGGATCCCAAGGAACAAGAAATGTTTGAAAGGTTTAAAGTGTTTATGAAAGGACAAAGTGGCCAAGGTGGTCTTAGTAATGGAAGTGAGGCTTCCACTCCTTAAGAAGACTTAACAAAGCAAGTTATTAATAATTACATAAAGGGAGATAAATCACTAAGATTTATGAAGGATTCAATCCCTCTTTCTACTAACATCCATAATACCATAGCCCCCAAGCATTAGAATGAACAATCTTTTGAGATGTATGATAGTGAAGGATATCTTATGCAACATGTGAGATGATTTGTGTGCTAAAATTTAAAGTAAATCATAATTTGATGGCTAAATTTGTTTCCTACTACGTTGAAGGAAGATGTATTAAAATGGTACTTCACACTATGGTTAATAGCCTTCTTCCTCAACTTTACTCATTAGTATAATTTTTATTTTTTATGATCCGTATTTCTAACATTTATTAACTTACTTCTTCTATCCTCTTCTACCATGTTATCTTGTCACTTAAAATTACTTGCATTT
>Ga0115848_100976_pt1 | contig 11827 bp, 8 predicted proteins | sample InSIn3gowninarea_FD_83862 | JGI IMG/M metagenome (GOLD analysis project Ga0115848, IMG submission 83862) | reverse complement strand
AATTAGTAGGACCTAAGCTCCACCTTATGGGCTCCAAGTGAAGGCCTAATTTTAGATAAAAAAAATAAGCCTCAAATTTACCCCTCTATATCTATGGTTCTCTATGATGGAAAAAGGTTTTCTCATAATCAACTTTGTATATCTAAGCTAAACCTTTAGCTACTAACCTTGCCTTTCATTTCTTAATAGCCCCAACTGAATTATACTTTACCTTGTATATATACTTGTTATTGATCACATTCCTCTCATTGGGATAAGAAACCAAGTCTTGAGTTTTATTTTTCACAAATATCTCATACTCCACTTTCATGGCTTCCATCCAACACTTGTGCTTTGAAGCTTATTTTAATGATGAGGGCTCATTTTTATTTTAATTTTAGAAAATAAGGATTTGTTTAAGGTCATACTCCTTGTTATCCTGAGAGCTGAAGAATTTTTTTCATGGGATGACTTATCTACATTGATATCCAACTAGTTAGGTACAACTAAAGAGTCATTTGGATCGTCAACATCCTCATTAGAAGAAAATTCCTCAATAAATTCATTAAAATTTACATCCCTTGATACAAAAACTGCTTTGTAGGATAGAGAGTAGAGCTTATAGCCTCTATGCTAACTATCATAGCCCACAAAAATGCATTTTTCAACTCTTTTATCTAATTTTTTCCTTTCCTTATAAACAATGTAGGAGAATGCTTCACAATCAAACACCCTAAGGTGATAAATGTTATATTTATTTCAACTAAAATCTTGAAATTTTTAAATTTGTCAAAGGTTTGATCTTTCTGCTCAAGTATATAACCAAATGTTATCCTACTAAAGTTATCAATGAATATCAAGACATAAGATGCTCCCCCAAGTAACTTAGTCTAAAATGGACCTATAAAATTTGAATGCATAAGCTGAAGAGGTTGGTTACCCTTGTTGCCTTATCTTTTTCAAATCTTTGTCTATTCATCTTGCCTAGGATGCACTTCTTACGTAAATCAATTGTAGGTGAAATCAAAAGAAATCCTTCCATAAGTTTTTGGTCTTTCATGACTTGAATACTTTTGCACTTAAGGTTCCCTAAACATTGGTGCTAAAGATTGCCCCTAGAGTAACTATTTGTATCAAGATACATCTTTATTGGAACTTAATCCATAATGTAGAGATCATCTTTCATTGATCCTTTCACTAAATTTGTAATTCCCTTCTTAATGCATCATAAGTGTGAGTTTAACTCAGATGAGTATCCATTCCTTGCAACTTGAATTATAGAGAGAAGGTTCATTCTCAGTTTAGAAACATAGAGCACATTCTGAAGAACCTTTTCATGAATCAACACACTCCAAATACCTTGACCTTTAAGGATTGAATTATCACCTATAACAATTGCATCCTTTCTATACTTATGAAAGTTTTCATACTTATCCTTTTCAAATCATAGGTGATTAATGCATCTAGGTTCAACAATCCAATCAGATGAAAAGGAGTGATTCATGGAGTAAAGGCCAACCAAAAAACTAGTATTCTTATTCCCTTTCAAGTTCTTCACATTTATATTTCCCTTATTCTTTTCTTCTCTTTTATTTTTGTAGTAATCAAATTCTTTATGATCATAGCCACCATAAAAGTTATAATTTACATCAAATTTTACCTTGCGATTTGGTTTTCTTTCCTTTCCTTATCTATCTCTTTGCTTGTAATAGTTGTTACTATTGTTGCCCTTTTTCTCAAACTTCCTAAAGGTAGTAAAAAATGATTTATTTTGATGCTTGAACTTATTATTGAAAGGAGTTTTGGTTTCTCCTAGAACAATGTTATTATCCTTTGGAGAAGATATCAATACCTTTGTATTAAGAGTTTTTTTTTTCTTCAAAAGGAGTCTTGAAAGGTTCTCAAGAGAGAATCCTTCTTCTTCTTCATAAATCCTAGTCTCAATAAGTTCTATCACAAAGTTGTTAAAATTTGAATTTGAAGAATGATGAATACCATGAATTCATCATTGATCCAATTGCATTCATAAACAATAAATTGTATCTTAAAGTCAATAATTTTATTCAAAAAAATGGCTACATTTTCATCTTCCCCTTGATGAGATTGAAGCAATTTTGGAGAATGGTAAACCTTATTGAAAATTTAGATCCAAGGTAAATTTTCTTGAGCTTATCCTAAGCTTACATTGTAGAGGTTGAATAAAAAATTATAAGCAACACTTCATCTAATACTACATAAAAAATTATAAAGGTTGCTAGCTTATTCTTTGAGTTGTAAACTGTAGACAACTCAGCATCAAATTTGAGGAAATTAAGCTTAAGTTGTCAATTCTGGGAAAAGAAGATTATCTTCAGATCGGCTAGTGTAGCCGACCAATCGGCCTCATAGCCGACCAATCGGCCCCTAAAGCTCAGCAGACCCTCACATCACCGGCTAGACCTGCCCGATCGGCCCTTAAAGCACCGACTAGCTCCAGAAATTCGTTGGACTCCACTTCAGCTGGTTGAGGCATTTTCTTTACTTACGGTTTCATTTTTGCTTTGTCTTTTCAGTTCACCTTGATGTAATTGACATGTGTAATTACTCTTAGCTTCAGTTACTATAGTTTTGGATGTTTCATAGCTTGAGGGAGTTTAGTTGCTAGTCTAGTTTTTCACTCCTTCTTACTGCAATTTTCTATCTCCATTGTTGGCTGTGTGAAGCTTCATGTTTGAAGCTCCTTGATTGTAATCTTGCTCATTGTAAGTTCAGTTAATGCAATCTGTTATCTTATGCTCCAATATTGTGTAATTGTTTAAATTCTTCATTTGGTATCAGAGCTTTGTTGGGTCTGAGCTGGGTTTGAGAAAGCCTGTGGCTTCTAGCAATTGCAAAAGTTGCTTGTAGTGTTTTGGTTTCTTGCTTGCAGGTATAATGGCCAGTAACACAAGCTCATCCATTCCCATTCCAGAGTTTGATGGTAGTGACTATGGATATTGGAGCATCAAGATACAAACTTTGCTCACTGGCAAAGATTTATGGGATGTTGTTGAAGATGGCTATGTAGAGCCAGCAGATTGGAGCTCTCTTTCAGTAGATGATAAGAAAGCTATGAAGGAATGTAGGAGCAAGAACTCTCTTGCCTTGTCTCATCTCCAAGAAGCTCTTGATAGGAGCATTTTTCCAAGAATTGCAGGCTGCAAGATAGCCAAAGAGGCTTGGGCTGTGTTGAAGGCTGGGTTCCAAGGGAGTGATCAAGTGAAGGAGGTAAAATTGCAAACTCTAAGGACTGAATTTGAGAATTTGAGAATGAAGGAGAGTGAAAAAGCTTCAGATTATTGTGTTAGAGTAAAAGAAATTGTGAACAAAATGCTAACTCTTGGAGAGACCTTGGAGAAGGCCATTGTAATCAAAAAAATTCTGAGATCTCTTACCAAGAAGTGGCATCACATTGCTATGATTTTGATGGAGACAAAAGACCTCTCTCAAATGGAGATATATTCTCTCATTGGCTGCCTTATGTCTCATGAAGAAATGGTTGATGATGAACCAGTCCAATCCAGTAAGGAGGAGAAAGCCTTTGCTGCAAAAGAAGGTGAATCTAGCTCAAGTGGACAAGGTAGAGGCAGAGGTAGAGGCCAGCAAAGAGGGAGAGGTAGAGGTAGAGGAAGAGGAGGCTATAACAACACAAGAGGAAGAGGTAGAGGCAATGGTGACAAGAGGAATGCTCAATGTTACTACTACAACAAGTATGGGCATTATGAGAGGGAGTGTAGAGCAAAACAAGCTGCAAATGGTGATGGAAAAGTGGCAAATTATGGAGAGGAAGAAGAGTATGGTGAAACTCTCTTTCTTTCCATGGAGGAGACAGCCAATGTGGCTAAAACAAAGCAAGAGGAAACTTGGTTGTTGGACTCTGGATGTTCAAACCATATGATCGGTAAGGGGGAGCTACTTTCATCCATGGACCATTCCTACAAGTCAAGTATCAAGCTTGGCAATAATTCTGCAATTGAGGTGGTTGGTAAAGGCATGCTTGAGGTGCCTACCAAGCATGGGATGAAGAAGATGCACAATGTGTATCACACTCCGGATATGGCTCATAGTTTGTTGAGTATTGGGCAAATGTTGGAGAACAACTACAAGCTAGTTTTTGATGATGGTAAGTGTGAAATTTTTGATAAAAACCATGGGCATAAGTTAGTTTCTACTGTTAAAATGTCTCCAAATTGTTTATTCCCATTAAAACTTGGAGAAAAGGGGGATAATATTCTTGCAAATGTGGCTGTCAAAGATGAGTCTTGGTTGTGGCATCTTAGATTTGGACATGTTAATTTCAATAGTTTGAAACTATCTCATGAGCTAGTTCATGGTTTACCTCTTGTTGAGAATCCAAAATCAGTTTGTGAAGGTTGTGTGTTGGGCAAGCAAACAAGGTAGAAATTTGATCATGGGAAAGCATGGAGGGCCTCATTCCCACTACAGTTGGTTCATACTGATTTATGTGGACCAATGCAAAACAAAAGTCTTGGTATGAGTTCTTATTTTCTCACTTTCATTGATGATTTTAGTAGAATGTGTTGGGTCTATTTTTTGAAGCATAAAGATGAAGCATTTGAGTTTTTTAAAGAATTCAAAGAGATGGTTGAGAATGAAAGTGGATATAAGATAAAATGTGTGAGGAGTGATAGAGGAGGAGAGTATTCTTCTACTGATTTTTTTGAGTTTTGCAAGCAAAATGGCATTAAAAGATAGTTTACTACAACCTATACTCCCCAACAAAATGGTGTGGTAGAAAGGAAGAATAGAACTCTCATGGAGATGGCAAGATGTTTGATGCAAACCAAAAAATTGCATTACATGTATTGGGCTGAAGCGGTAAAGATAGCAAACTACATCTTGAATAGATGTTCCACTAGTGCGGTTGATGGCAAGACCCCCTATGAGGCTTGGTATGACAAAAAGCCTACTGTCCGGCATTTTAAAGTTTTTGGGTGTTTGGCATATGCTCATGTGCCAAAAGAGCATAGAAAAAAATTGGATGCAAAGAGTGAACCATGTGTGTTCATTGGATACAGTGATGAGAGTAAAGCATATAGGCTTTACAACCCCAAAACCAAGAGAACACTTGTCTCCCGAGATGTCACTTTTGAGGAGGGGAAAGTGTATGGACAGCAGCAACAATGCATTGTAGACATTGGAGGAGGAGTGACCAGCCATGAAGATACTTCACAAGCAAGTGGTGTGTAGCCCAAGAGATCAAATTCTCTTCCAAACCTCCAAGTGGTGCCTCCAAGTCCTCCATCAAGCCCATCTCAAAGCTCAAAATCCACTCCAAGCTCACCTTCAAGTGGTGGCTCTTCAAATGTGATCCAACAAGTGATGAACACCAAGAGAGGTAAAAGACATTTTCAAAACCATCCTCCTTCTCAAATTTTAGATCCAAATTTTCATCAAAGATTAACAAGAAGTCAATTTCATGAAATGGAGAAGTTTGTTAAACAATTTAGCAATATGGAACTTGATGAGGATCCAAAGGGTGAGATGGTGAACTATGCTTTGTGTGCAGCCCAAAATACTAATATTTCTATTTTTGATCCATCTTGTTATGAGGAGGCTTGCACTAAAAATGTGTGGGTGAAGGCTATGCAAGAGGAGCTTCACTCCATTGACAAAAATGACACTTGGGAACTTTGTGAGTTGCCCAAAGGAAAGAGGTGTGTGGGCTCCAAGTGGGTCTACAAGATAAAGTACAACAGTGATGGTACCACAGAGAGACACAAAGCAAGATTGGTTGCCAAAGGCTTCACACAAAAACATGGTGTAGATTTTGAAGAGACTTTTGCACCGGTTGCAAGGCAAGAAACAGTGAGGTTGCTCCTTTCAATGGCTGCCCAAAACCATTGGAGTGTTTACCACATGGATGTGAAGAGTGCATTCTTGAATGGTTACTTGGATGAAGAGGTTTTTGTACAGCAGCCCCAAGGTTTTCAAGTGCAAGGCAAAGAACATAATGTGTACAAGCTCAAGAAGGCCTTGTATGGTCTCAAGCAAGCTCCAAGAGCTTGGTACACTCGCATAGATGGATACTTTCAGAAATTTGGACTCATGAGGAGCAAGAATGAGCCAACATTGTACATCAAGAGAGAAGGTAATCAGATTTTGCTTGTTTCTCTTTATGTTGATGATTTGATATATATGGGAAGTGATCCCATCTTGAACAACAAGTTTAAGACTAATTTGATGAATGAGTTTGAAATGAAGGATTTGGGCCTTATGAGGTACTTTCTTGGCATGGAGGTCCACCAATGTCAAGAAGAGATTTTTGTTTGTCAAAGCAAATATGCAAGGGACATGCTTTCTAAGTATGGTATGATGAATTGTACTGCTGTTCACAATCCTGTAGCTCATGGTGAGTTGCTTTGCAAGGATGATGGTGCTCCAAAAGCAAGTGTGATAGAATTTAGAAGCATAGTTGGCAGCCTTATGTTCCTTTGCAATACTAGGCCTGATATACAATTTGTTGTCTCCTTGGTATCTAGATACATGAATGATCCTTCTATGTTGCATTTGAAGGTTGCAAAATGCATTTTGCGGTATGTCAAAGGTACCATTGGTTTTGGTCTTCACTACTCTCATGTTGACAAGTTTAAGCTTGTTGGTTTTAGTGACAGTGATTGGGGTAGCAATTTGGATGATAGGAAGTCCACTTCTGGGAATTGTTTCTCACTTGGTTCAAGGATGATAACATGGAGTTCTAAGAAGCAATCTACAGTTGCTCTCTCTTCTTGTGAGGCTGAGTATATAGCCCTCACTGCAGCTAGTGCACAAGCCTTATGGCTAAGGAAGCTACTTGATGAAATTGGTGAGAAACAACATGGACCAACAACTCTTTTCTGTGACAATCAAAGTGCCATTCAGTTGGCACACAATCCTATCCACCACAGCAGGTCAAAGCACTTCCAACTCAAGTACCACTTCATTCGTGACATGGTGGAGAAGGACCAAATTGAGCTTCACTATTACAACACCAAGATCAACTTGGCTGATATCTTCACAAAAGGTGTTGTCAAAGCTCAGTATGTGATGCTCAGAGAATCCATGGTGAGTCCTCTTTGCATCAAGGGGGAGAATGTAGATAACTCAGCATCAAATTCGAGGAAATTAAGCTTAAGTTGTCAATTCTGGGAAAAGCTGATTATCTTCAGACCGGCTAGTGTAGCCAACCAACCGACCTCGTAGCTGACCAATCGGCCCCTAAAGCTCAGCCGACCCTCACATCATCGGCTAGACCTGCTCGATCGGCCCTCAGAGCATCGGCTAGCTCCAGAAATTTGTTGGACTCCACTTCAGCTGGCTGAGGCATTTTCTTTGCTTACTGTTTCATTTTTGCTTTGTCTCTTCAGTTCACCTTGATGTAATTGACATGTGTAATTACTCTTGGCTTCAGTTACTATAGTTTTGGATGTTTCATAGCTTGAGGGAGTTTAGTTGCTAGTCTAGTTTTTCACTCCTTCTTACTGCAATTTTCTATCTCCATTGTTGGCTGTGTGAAGCTTCATGTTTGAAGCTCCTTGATTGTAATCTTACTCATTGTAAGTTCAGTTAATGCAATCTGTTATCTTATGCTCCAATATTGTGTAATTGTTTAAATTCTTCATAAACCTCAATTGCCTTCTCATCTGTAGGAGCAACTAAGTTCTCATTAACTATCTATCATAGTTTCCTTGCATATAATTCAACTTTCATTCAAGGTTTCCAAATAGCATAGTTGAAACCATTAAGAATATGCTTGGGTAATAAGGTATCGCTAAATTTATATATAAGAAGGTGAATGTGTTAACCAATGTAAGCATGTAGAGTAAATTAATCAACTTTACATGTTGAGTTTTAATCATTCATATTTATTCAAATAAATCAATCATATATGATAAATTTTGATAAAAGGAGATGTTTAAATTGATAAATAAAATTTACATGTGCAAAGGTTTATAATAGAATCTCATAATAAATCTTATATATCCAACATTTTTCCATCATAGAGAACCATAGATATAGAGGGGTAAATTTGAGGCTTATTTTTTTTATCTAAAATTAGGCCTTCACTTGGAGCCCATAAGGTGGAGCTTAGGTCCTACTAATTCTTAACCAATTTGCTTTAGTTAGTAATATACTCTCGCAAGGAGGAGTATTAAATATTTTTCAAGTTTATGATATATGTTAGATTAGTCAAATTATTATCTTAATTAGGTTTCAATTTATCCCCCTAGGTTATCAAGATAATCACTGAATGAATGTGCAGATATGTGATATCACCACACACATGCATGTCCACATATATGGAGTTATTTTCAGATCAATAAAGAACTTAGGCTAAATTAATAAGTATGGAATTTAAACCATTTGGATCATCAGACTGAAGGCTCCAGTCTACCTTGTCCTCCCCTCATGACTCCCTAAACAAGTCATGTTTCAAAATATATGTACAAATATTTTTATTTTAGGGGATGCACTTTCAATATTTACGATTTCTGCAAAAGTAAAGCAAAGGTGCATAACATAAAGTAAAGTGCGTAAAAAATGATACATCATCCAACAATAATAATTCACACCTAAGAGTCTAATGGGTTTTGTTACTAACCCCAAAATGACTTTTTTACATAAGTTCATAAAAAAAAAATCATAAGTTTGCTATTTTAAGTAAAAAAAATTCCCTTATTTACTTAAAAACTTGAACTTTGAAAAAAAATCCAATCATGTACTTAAAATTTCTTATTTGTAATTTTACCATGTAAGGAAAATAAATATTACCATATCTTTATCCAATAAACATTCATGCCCTTAAAGGTACTTAGGTAAAAAAATACTTGCATTTTTTATTAAAAAATATGAGCACTAAGGAAAAGAGATTACTCCCAAATTTTTATCTTAGTATATGAAAGTGTTAAAAATATATATATTCTTCCCCTTTTACACTTAAAAATATTACCACATAAAGTAAATTATCTATCCCCTTTAGGGTGAAAGCAAGAAGTTGAGTCCGCTTGAAGAGGAAATGGGAGAAAATCGACATAGTTCAAATTCGATGAAGATAAAATCAAGATCTAAATTTTAGTAAATTAAAATCAAGATCTCGATTTAGGTTCGGGATCCCAATACTTCAAACTACAAATATCAGGATCGTGATATAAAAAATAAAAAATACGTGCATTTATCGGGATCGCGATCCTAATATATCGGTATCCTAATATTTTAATCTTCAATTTTGCCTTGATTTTAGTCTCGAAAAAGACTTGGTGAGCCAACACTTATCCTTGGACTTACAAGTATGTGTTCATTATTGACTTCACTATAAATCATAACTTTGGACATATATTTCATGGAAATTTCGATTGAATTTATTTATGAAACTGAAACTCAATTTAGATGAAAGAGTGAAGAATTCAAATATGTAATCTTTTTTTAATAATTAGAGTACATTTTATATCTTTATATTATTTTTTTGTGAAACTGGTCCATATACTTGAAATATGAGGGTCTCGTATTTTCTTAATAAGTTTTTTATTTTTTGGGAGCTATGGAAAAAAACTTATATAGGGACAAGCTTCACAGAATTCTCCATAAGAATAAAAAAAAATTGAAAAAAGATTAAATTTAGATCAAATTATGTTAGATGGACATGAGCACTTTTCAAACCCATAAATATGCCCAATTCAAAATTAATAAAAAAAAATGGTGAAAAAATTATGGAAAAATATCTAGGATAAGCTTCAATATCTTAGGTATCTTTGCCTAGAAGGATTTTTAAAAATACCTTAAATTTAGTCAAATTATATTAGACAAACATGTGCATGGCATGGTCAAAAAATGATTTTTTTTAAAAATGGATTTTGTTCATCCTATCAAATTTTAAATTTTATGATCTAGGTATTGGAATAAATATTTGAAAATTATACTTTGAGAACTACAATTTCACCCTAGTGATCTTTTTCATGATTCAATTTTTAATTGCTTCAAATTTTAAGTTTGATCATGTTGATACTTGAAAATCAAGGAAACCACTTCCACTTTTTGGCCTTAAAGTGAACCCAACTTCTTGGACTCACCCTTTAATAATTTAAATATTTCCACTAAAAAATTCCCTCACCCCCTCCCCCCCATTTTTTTAATTTCTTAAATACTATTCTCCAAATCCCTCTTTCTTTTTTTTGAAAAATAAAAAGTAGAAAAAATCAAGAACTCATTTAAACAAGGAAAAAAAGGAGTCATCATGGAGTGTAATAAATCACCCATCAAACTTGTAAGAAATAAATGTAAAAAAGAAGATCCACACTCCACCTTAAACTCATTAAATCTTTATTGAGTAAATGATGAGTTAAAATTTGGGTAAATTACTAAAATAAACCCCATAATTTTAATGTTTACTAAAATGGCCCTCTAAAAATCTAAATTACAAATATAACCTTGTGATCAACATTTTTCTTCGTTCCAGCTAACATTTTTTAGTGCATGCTTTTTTTTAACCATGACCCTATTTGATTTTTCTTCAATGTATCTCCTAAAGGGTTCACCGAATTTGGTACAGAATATCTTTGGAAGGCAAAGACACAAATCCTTATCCTTCCATAGCTAAAATACCCTTATCATCACGAGGCAAATAATGGATTGGTGGTGCTGCCACCCTCGATGGTGGTGGTGGTGTGCTTGAGAGACATAAATAGATTCATCTTCTTCTTGGTGTTGATATAACCCTAGAAGCTATTTCATATTTGTTGGATCTTTGCTTCTCTTCCAATTTGGCTAAATAGTGAGAGTGATGGGAGGATTTGCAAATTTTGAAGATGAGTATTTGCAAATTCTGATGGTAGGATGTGCTCACTCAACATCTTTGAGATTGTGAGTTGCTAATGAGAAGCTGACTTGTTAGAGAATCTAAAACACCTCGAAGGCTTTTGAGGTCATTTCCTTTGAAATGAGAAAAGGATGAAGCTGTTGTATGTAGGTTCATCTCTATGTTGATATAGGTGATGAAATTCCATCAGCTAAGCAGGATACAACCATGGTGTTCAAAATTTTTCTGTTGCAATTGATGGATAGGATGAATGAGGTGAGAGAGCATATAGAAACTATGGGAGTATGTAAACCCAACATGAATAAAAATATGCATGAGCTGGAAAATGTTATCTCAAAGAAAAAATGATATATGTTGACCACAGAGTTATATTTGTAATTTATATTTTTATAAGACCATTTTGGTAAATATTAAAATTGTGAGGATCATTTTGGTAATTTGCCCTTAAAATTTTACTCGAAAGTAAGCAAATAAAATTACAATCAATCTTGATCGAAAAAAGTGAAATCCTCCGATCAAAAAAGAAACGAGAGGTAGTCTAATTTTAACCTTTGTTATATATATATATATATATATATATAAGAAAAGGGGTGAGTCATACGATAATGCAACCGGGTGGTAAAAGATCGTACTTATGAAGCAGTGTGATGAAGCAAGCACTGAGCAATAGGCAGTAAAGGGGAGGCAATTGAGGGGGGATGCAGATAACCCAATGGGGGAGGCAGAGGCGGATGAAAGAAAGATTGTGTTCTTTTTATTTTTGTAGTCAAAATAGTTTTAAAAAATTACTTTGAAGGGAAAAAAAAAGATGGCATGCTTTGAAGTGCTTCATTCTGGCTTTTGGACTGCTAACATATCATTCTTGCTGTAAAACTAACAATGGCTATCTAGATGGCTTTTCTTTCTTAGGATTCTCCATTAACATTATCAAAAGCATCATGTGTAAGAAAATATGTGAAATGAGGAATGGAAAGAAAAGATGGCACCAAGTGGATAAATCACAAGATCGCATATCTA
>Ga0115848_100972_pt1 | contig 11859 bp, 9 predicted proteins | sample InSIn3gowninarea_FD_83862 | JGI IMG/M metagenome (GOLD analysis project Ga0115848, IMG submission 83862) | reverse complement strand
TTTTTATTTTTTTTTTATTTTTTTTATTTTTTTTTTTTTTTTGTTTTTTTTTTTTTTTTTTTTTTTTTTTTTTACATTTTACATTTTTATGATTGATTTTATTTTTGATGTTTGATTTTTTTTGTTTTGTGTTTTTTATTTTATGTTTTGTTTTTAGTATATATTTTTATTTATGTTTTGTTATTTTTATTTTTTATTTTTTTGTTTTGTGTTTTTTCAATGTTTTAATTTTAATTTTAATTTTAATTTTAATTTTTATTTTTATTTTTATTTTTTAAAATTTTAATGTTTTTCGGGGTCATGATAAAATATTTTATGCTATTATTTTGAAATGTTGAAATTTCACCCTTGAAAAAAAAATTGTTATCCCAGCATCAACACTTTTCGTTTTGAGGGTGTTTTTTGCACAAAATTTACCATTGAGAAAAAAAAATGTTATTCGAACATCAACACTTCGTTTTGAGGGCGTTTTTTGGACAATTTTTGCACCAAAAATTGGTTTTCACCGTCATTTTTAAAACATGTTCAAAATTTAGCTTGGAAAAAAAAAGGTGTTATTCCAGCATCAACACTTTTCGTTTTTAGCACTGTTTTTGATGTTTTTTTGGGGTTTTTTGGCCAGAGTTCCCGTTTTGAGTTTATAGTTCCCGTTTCAAAGCTTACATTGTTATAATGATAACCCAAAGTTAATAATTATTCAAGATCGAATCTCTGAACTCCACTAATGGTCATACATTATTTTCCAAACCTAGTTCGATGTTAATAAACCATCTATCCCATCTCTATATATATTTGATGATTCCACTATATATATTGGACCCCACGACACAAGTACACAAATGGAAAGGAGGTGCATCCTAAGGGTGACCATGAGGATCAGAGTCACCACTATTGGAGAGCACATTAATGGCACCGGTTGAGATAGTGACAAAGAAAGTGGAGCACACACCCATATGAACATCCATTGACGAGATGTCAGTGATCCCAGAGGCATCCAAATCCATGACAGAGTTTCCAGATGGCAACCACCTATGACTAAAGGGTGGGGATGTCTTCTATGATGGGTTGTCTATGGAGGAGCATTTGGAGGCTCATGTTGAGCCCATGATGGAGAAATGTGCAACCATCTTTTGGGCTCGCCATTGGTGAGGGATAACAAAGAGGGCACATGTTGGGACTTCCGCACAGGTCCCTTCAGAGGCATGTTGATAGGGATTTCAACATTATTAGCCCACCTCTATGCATTAGAAAGAGAGAGACAGAGTTATCTAGACAAACCATAGGGGATAACTAGGTCAGCAAGATTGAGCAACATGACCTGAGTATGGTACAACATAAACATGGAGGGCATGTTCCGTACACAAGAGTTTGTGCATTCAATCCCTCCTTCGGGATAGGATGGCAATATGTATCGAGTTGGTACCCAATAGAGTGGGCTAGGTGTCCGAGTATATCCATGACCATAGTTCAACAAGGGCCATGGGTTACCAGAGGAGCTCAGGGGCTAGACTGTTGTTGGGATCTAAGTGGAATTCCCCATCACATCATGGAGTCGATAGGGGATGGTAGTAGTTGTGTGATGGATCTGGTGGTTGGGCACACACACACTTTCAAACCTCCATTAGAGTCTCATACAACACTAGTGATAGGATGCATTGACAGAGGAGCAAACAAACTTTGTGAGATGTTTTGGCATGTTGGCTGTGTGTGGGATCATAGGATCATCAACATACTTTGGCAAGATCTTGTAGGAGGAGGTAGCATCGATAAGCCACCAGATAGGGCATTGTATGGAGATAGTGCTCTCTCATTGATGTATTGGACACGGGAGCTACTAAGGATCGACACACTAGTGTTATTCCCATTAGCATGTGAGGAGTTAGGCCACTCATGTCTACTAGGGTAGATGTGGAGGTGTAGCTCACATCATGGTGGGTACACTAGCAAAGTGGTGGATGCATTGGCACATGTGGGACACTAGATGATATAGGATGATACGACAATGGACGTTGGTGTCCAACTGTGCATAGAGTTGTGCCATGAAGTTATTATGCATATGAGTGCAAGGATGCATGTCTGTTGGAAACAATGTATGATGTTGCGCAAAAGGTTACTAGAGCATTGACTCTGGAGATATCTCCTGACGAGAATGTCAAGCACACCATTAGATTTTGCTTACCCAAGATTAATGAGGGCATGGATGAGCATCTTGTGAAAATTCCTAAATAGAAATCCAACTGCAGTGACTGATATTATTTCTTCTATTTTAATTCAGAAATAAGTTATTCACAGTGTTTCTACAGCAAATATCGAAATAAATTTTACTGCCGCCTTCACAATTTAAATATTGTGGGAAGTAAATGCAAATAAAAATACTAGCAGAAATACAGTCACAATGATAATTATTTTTGGACAATTGTCCCCGGAAAAACCCAACGTGGGAAAACCAATGCAGCGAGTGAGGGTTTCTTTATTGATCTTAAGCAAAATCTCACATACAGGATGCAACCAATAGAATAGAAGATATTTTTTTGTGAGAAATTTTACAGACAATTTTCTCACACTTCACAGTGAAATTCTAACTCTAGAGAGGACCTGCTGCCCTCACTACATCTCTCTGTGTCACCTTCTACGCAGTGACTGCACAGTCTCAACGTCACTGCTTCTGCGCTGTCCCTCCTCTACTTTGCTTCTTCTCTCTGCTTCCTGCACTCCCAACTCTTGTTGATGCCCTCTCTCTCCAACCTGCAACTCTCCCTCTAATTCAATTTTCTCTTGCCGAACTTCAGCGAGTGAGAAAATCGATCTACTTGGGAAAATGAGTATCTGCCTAGTTCATCTTCCAAATGCCCATCGAAGTCCTTCTTATAATCCTCTCGTTGATCAATCAACGACCCAGATTAGATTCTAATTAATGGATCATATCATTTTGACTTGATCCTTGTCCTATTCTAGAAGTTTCACCCTCAGTTTAATTAATACCCTTTAATTATTTTAATTTCCTAAGTTTAGACTTAGGCATCCATTAAAAAATAATTAATTATTTTAAAAAAACTATCTCCAGGCGGAATTTGCCAAAACAATTTTTGGGTATTCTGGAATACATGTGTCCTAGCCTCCTTGCAAATTTTGAGGCTTAGAGCACATCTGATGCTATCAGAAATGAATACTCCCTCTTAGTGAGGAATGTTCTCTAGTAATGCAACCTCCTGAAGCATCACCCTTCTCTGTAACATCACTACCCACCAACTAATGCGCAAATGCTGCATCTGTATTGTTGCTAACCCTGCCACTGTCAACTCTACAAATGCACTGCAACCCTCTCACTTGTTGTTGCTACAACTGAGAAACCATCTGTTTCTACTATTGAAACGAGTTCTCTAACATACCCATTTGCTCCCTGAATTAGATGAACTTATATTTTCCTAGAGCTTTTGTGAGTATGTCTGCTACTTGATTTCTTGTGCGGACATACTACAATTGTATTACCCCACATTGAACACCGTCTTTGATAAAGTGACATCTGATATCAATGTGTTTCGACCGATCATGAAATACTGGATTCTCAGAGAGTTTGATACAACTCTGATTATCGCAGAAAATATTGGTCGCTTTCATCATCTTCCTAAACAAACTCAAAAGCAGTGTTCTAAGCTATATAGCTTCACACGTAGCTATACTGGCCACCATATATTCTGCTTCTGCTGAGCTCATAGCTACCGACTTCTACTTCTCGCTGCACCAAGAGATCATTCTTGATCCTACGCTGAAGCAATACCCGGAGGTACTTTTCCAATCCACTGAACTACCTGCCCAATCTGTATTCAATCTGACGTCATCTCCTCGGGTGTATTTCAACCCATATCCGACTGTCCAATGCACATATCTAAGAATGTGCCTAGTTGTTGCCCAATGCACCTTTTTCGGTTCCACCATGAACTGACTAAGGGTGTTGACAACGAAGCAAATGTCAAGACTAGTGTTGACCAGATACATGAGTGACCCAATGAGTTGTCTGTCTAAGGTGGCATCGACTTCCTTGTCTCCTGATGTGTTTATTTTCTTCTAGTTGGTGATCATAGGCATAGGCCAAAAAATCATGATTTCGAAATAAAATTAGAATGTTATCGAGATGTTCGCAACACTCTCCAACCAAACATAATGTCTAGGACACTCAATACAGTGGCTCAAATCATTGTTACAAGACTTTAAATTGTGACCTTGGCTTACAATGATGTGAAAAATGATATATATATATATATATATATATATATATATATATATATATAAAAGATGTAACAAGTACCTTCTCTAGGATTGCCTACATGTTTGGGTTGTTAATGGTTGTCCATTGTCCTTGTTTTAATTATATTTCATAACATCCCTAAGCCTAAACAAGGTTAAGATCCAGGAAACCTCTAAGATAGAGATAAAATTTCTGTTTTGCATTAATTGCTATTTGCCCATAAATTTCAGCAGTCACACTCAGTTAAGTCAAAACAACTCGACCAAATTTGACTCATCTTTTCCCACAAAGGATCTGAATCAATAGTTCACTGGCTATCTCAAAAGTTGACTTGGTTTGACTCATTTGAGTCTGTGTTTGTTAGACACATCAACCTGCCAGCAATGCTTGCAAAAAAAACCTGAAATAAATTTAAAAACAATAAAAAATTAAAAAAAAACATTAACAAAAAACTAAAAAAAATATTAAAATTAAAAACAAACTATAAAGAATTTGGAAAAAAAAAAACAAAGTTAAAAAAAAAATATATATATATATATATATATATATTTTTTTTTTCCGAAGAAAAAACTGCAACTTTCTATTAGCATGATAAAAAGTTACAAACCATTTGTCTGTTGGCTCATATGAGGCCTGATTTTGATCTGCTGTACATAAATCAAGTCAATCTGATCTAAAAAAGCGATCAGAACCGAGAACTGCTAGAGGCGCTATAGTGGTATCATCCTCCAATCCTGAAGGTTTAGATCTTAAATACATATACATAAAAACTGGGGTCTCCTTTGATGAGGAAAAACAACCCCATTGACATGCGAGACTCATATAAACTGTGAGAAAAACAAAAGGTCTGATAAAAAGAAACCACAGATATATCACTATGCTGCTGGACCAAAAAGGAGAAAAACACCAAAACTGATATACAGGAAAAAACCAGTGCATAAAGAACCAGACTGTCCATGTAGCTGTAGGCAGAGAAAAAAGAAAAAGAAAAAGATGACATGCCGCATATTACAGAGGGGGTGCAAAAGGAGGCTGGTGCGATAATGTAGTCTGTCCCTGTACTAGCGCCTCTATTGTCCAGCAGCCCAGATTTTGCTGAAGACCATCCTTAGATAATTTGTCTGCTTCTTCATTGTTTTCCCTGTATGTATGACAAATGGACAGCTGATTAAAGGATGCTTTTAAATGCATTATTTCATCTAACAATATTTGCAGAATCTGATTGTGACATGAAGAAGACCCATTGACCCAGTTGATGACATTCAAGGAGTCTCCGAAGATTTGGATTGCAAAGATGTTTATTTTGATAAGCCAGCAGAGTAGTAAATGTAAAGTTGACAACTCAGCAAAATTATTCGATCCAGGACCCAATCCCACTGAGGCTTTTAATATATGATCATGTTTCAAAAAAATGCAAAGTCCTGCCCCTGCTTTGTTATTCTGAGAGGCCCCATCGAAGAACGCCCAAGGGGATCCTTCCTGTATAGAGACGGGAGGGCGGGGGTTTTGAACAGGTTTAGAATCAGGGGGCGGTAGGGCTGAGAAAATGGCTGCACTATTCACAACAATGACAGAGGGGGGAGTTTCCTTATCTTGAAACAGAATTTTGTTTCTTGCAAGCCAGATTCCCCAGAAAAAAATGAGAGGCAGACTTCGCATATTATCCTCCTGATAGTTCTGCCACCAATTTCTCCAGGCAGTTTCCAGCTGATCCGAATCCCACTGTGCCTTTTTATTGATCAAGGCTGTTAACTCCCCCAACACTCTTGAAGAGAACGCACAAGAAATGAAAAGATGACTGATAGATTCCTCTGCTTCCTTACATAGAGGGCATCTCCTAGGCCCTATTAGATATTTGGCTTGTAAAATGTCCCAAGTTGGGATTTTTCTCTTGAGCATACACCAAATGAGGATCCTGGCTTTGGCAGGACATTTCAGCTTCCAGATATGTTTGGACCACCATTCCGGCAATCCCCAACCTTTCTTTCGCATCAGGAAGGAATAACCATCTTTAGGAGAATATTTGCCAGTTTTCCCTTGCGCCCACAGCAGGATATCAGGATCAGATTTGAGCCTAACATGTGATCGATGCAACTCTTGGATGAACGAGGTCCATTCATTTTTCCATCTGATGGGGATGCCGAGGTCTTCATCACTTTTCCAAGCCTGACCCCAACTAGTAGATTGACCAACTTTTTCCACCTGGTTTAGGGTGTGGATGCCTTTACTTTCAAGAACTCTGAGGAGACCAGGGGATAGAGCGTAGGCTTCAGAACAACCCACCCAGGGGTCTCTGCCAATTTTGATCTATCTACCATCACCTACCTTCCAAGCAAGCCCTTCTTCAATCACTGGAAAAGCCGCCACCGTAGCTTTCCAAATCACTGATGCATTCTTTTTGTTCTTTTCCGGGTTCCTGATCCAGTCTTCCAAAGGGGTTGGGTCTATATATTTTCTTTTAACCACTCTTGTCCAAAGGTTCTCCATAGTGATTAACCTCCACCCTGATTTGGCTGCCAGAGAAAGGCTGAACTCCGGGAGTCTTTTCAGGCCTCACCCTCCCCACTCTTTAGGTCTGGCTATCTTATCCCAAGCTACCCATGGTAGTACAGAAGATTCTTTTGATCCTGCCCATAAAAATCTGCAACAAATTCTTCTGATTTTCTCCAAAACACCTTTGGGGATCCATGTGAGGGCTGCCCAGTATACTGGAATGGCTAGTAACACAGATTTTATGAGGGTCAGTCTGCCAGCTCTGGATAGCCACCTAAAGCTCCAGTGCGAAATCCTCGCTTCCAACTTTGCTATGAGCCAGTTCCAATCCTCTTTCTTATAAGCGACCGGTTTTAACCAGAAGCCCAAATATTTGAAAGGAGACTCCAGGTCTTGAAGTTGGAAAGGAAACAGATTTGCCATCAAGGTTCTTTCTCTTCTGCCAAAACCTGCCACACAGACTTGGGATTTTCCAGAGTTTATCTGCATTCCAGTAGCTTTCAGAAAGAGATCAAGAGTGCTTTTGAATTCCTTGAGTTCATTAAAAGAGCCATTTGAAAAAATCAAAATATCATCAACAAAAAGAAGATGAGTAATATATAAATTAATGGCTACCTCAATACCTTTTACCTTCCCCACTCTTCTGGCTTTGTGGATCAGTCTGCTTAGCCCTTCTGCCACCAGCAGAAACAGGAGAGGAGATAAGGGGCAGCCTTGTCTGAGCCCTCTTTGGCTGTTGAAAAAAGGAGACGCTGCTCCATTAATCAGAACAGCAAAGCTGACATTTGTAATGCATCCCATTATCCAGCTAATGAAGGAATAATTGAAGCCCAAGTGAGTTAACAGCATCCTGATGTAGAGCCAATTTATCCGATCATATGCTTTGGATAGATCAATTTTAAGGACTGCTCCCTTCCTTTTCCTGAGTTTTACACTGTGGAGGACCTCCTGAGCTACACCGATGGCTTCGTGAATTTGTCTTCCATCCAAAAAACCAAATTGCTCCAAAGAGATATTCCTGGACAATATAGGAAACAATCTGATCGCTATCACCTTGGCAATGATTTTATAAATACAATTGCACAAAGATATCAGTCTGAAGTCTTCAAAAGATTCCGGGACATCTTTTTTTGGAATGAGAGCGATGAAAGTCGAGTTAAAAGGCCTGTAAATTTCTCCTTTTGTTCTAGATTCTTCCACAACTTCAGTGATTTCAGAGCCAATTAAGTCAAAAAAGGATAGGAAAAGTTCCACCGTCCAACCATCAGGCCCAGGGCTTTTGTCTTTTGCCATGAGCTTCATAGCGGCTTCAACTTCCTCCTTAGATACAGGGATAGATAGCTCATCTGCTTCTTCTTCCTCGACAAACCTTGGAAAACATTGGGCAGTTCTTATGATTTCACCTAAGGTGGCCACCTCTGGATCCGAGAAAATTCTCTGAAAATGTCTCTGTCCAAGATCAGCGAGATCTGAAAAAGAGCTTACTTCCCGGCCTTCTTCATTTTTGAGACTCCAAATGGTATTTACAGATTTCCTTCCTTTGGCATATTTGTGGAAAAAACTAGTGTTTTCGTCCCCGGATTTTAACCAAATTGCCCTGCTCTTGAGTCTCCATTCCTCTTCCTTTTCCAAGAGGATTTGGCTTTGGCGTTTTTCCAGAAAGAGAATTCTGTCCTTAGAGGCCTGAGTAGAGTAACCATCCTCCTCTACACTCTCCAATTTCATTAATTTCTCCTTTATACTAGACAATTCTGCGGTCTGATTCGCTTTCCTGTCCTTTGCCCATTTCATAGTCGCCTTTTTCAGTCTTTTAAGGTTCTCCATAAACAAAAAACCTTTGTCCTCCAAGGCGTTTCTGTCAGGATGGATCCAAGTGTCTTTGAACAGTTTGGAGAAGGATGGATCTTGAATCCAGGAGGGGTTAAATTTAAAGGGAGCGGGGGGTTTCGGAGGAGGAAAAGAAAGATCCAAGAAGATAGGGAAATGGTCAGATGAGCCCACCTCCTCAACCCATTGCCTGAAAGTGGGGGACTTTGATATTAAACCCTCTGAGAGAAGAAAGCGATCTAGCCTTTTTGCAATCCGGTCCTCCCCAGCCCTTCTGTTCCTCTAGGTTGGATTGAGCTTAACCGGACTAGGATCCGAAAGGTTGCTTTCCAGCATGAGATTTTGGAAAAAATCCGACAGAGGGTCCTCTCTAGCAGAAGGGCCCCAAGCCTCTGCTCTTCCGATAGAAAAATTGAGATCACCCCCCACAATCAGCAGAGGATACTTCATAAAAGATTTCGCCATCAGGTCCTCCCAAAACACTTCCCTTCCTTGGCATGGGCCGTAAACGTTTACAATAGAGAAGGGAAAAGGGAAATCTGAAGACAGGACCTCCAAGCCCAGAACATGTTTCGTCCCCCATTGATTGATAATCTTAAGTTTACCTTCTTTAAAACCAATAGCAATGCCCCCTGAGTGACCTGTTGAATCAATGGCTATAAAGGACCACCTGGGCAGAAGAGACTTTAACGCAATCTCGACCTCAAGGCCCTTTCCCAGAGTTTCTTGTAGTAACAGGACCTCTGCTTTAGAATTAAGGAGCCAATCCTTCAATGCCAGTTTTTTAGGTTTACTGGCCAAACCTCTACAATTCCAGGAGGAAAAAATCATTTGAGAACAGACTCAGGGGGTTGCGCAGCTCTAAGAACCCCAGGGATAGAATATTGTTTCCCATCAGCAACATCCAATTTTGCTTTAAACTGTGCCTTCGATAGGTGAGAATGTCTGCCTCTCTTATTTTTGGCCGGAGCCTGAGAGGAGGAGTGGCCTAAACCCCCCACTACTCCGGAAGAACCAGACTTTCCTCCCATGGATCTAAGATTGTAAGGGCAGGGTGTATGTGAGGCCGGGGACACAAGAGGGGGCCAAGCATCTTCGCAATTCAAATCGAGGGAGGGCAGAGCATCTGAAATAGAGTTTATCTCGGGAGAAATCTTGTCGGGTTCAATGTTTGTAATATGATCATCATTATGTGAGAGATGACAAGATGAAAGCATATTCATAGATACAGAGCAATTCTCAGGTACAGGAGGAGGAGTGTGAGAAGGTCTTGAGCACTTACCCGATTCAGGATCGTTAGAAGGAAGGTCATTTGCAGGGGCTTCTTTGACGTGTTCCATCTCAACGTCCACCGGGATCGGGTCAGTGTTCTCTGCCGCCTCTTGTTTCTGTAATTCGTCCTGCTCGGGAGTAATCTGAATCCCCTCGGTTTCCATGTCTCCTGAGGGCTGCTTCCCCACATCTTCATTCATCTGGTGCTGCCTGGGCCGGTCAAAAACAGGTTCTCTGTAAAAAGGTGCCTTCCGGAGGCGCCTCCTCCTTCTGTGCATCGGGCAATCCTTAGCGAGGTGCCCATGCTCGTGGCATATATGGCACCTGAACGGGAGGTGCTCGTAGTCCAAGATTTGTTCAAATACATAGTCTTTATACTGGAGATTAACTTTCTGAGCAAGTCCAAGGCTCGGATTGAGACTCACCAAAATGCGCGCAACTGCCCTATCTTCTGTCTCCATGAAGGACATGTTTGCTTCCAAATAATTGCCCAGTGTGTTCCCAATTGATTTGAAAACGGCTTCCGTCCATAGAAAAGTAGGGAGGCCTGGAGCCCTAACCCATACTGGGAACACATCAGTTCTCTCCTTCAAGGCGTCGAATAAAGGGTTCCAATATTTCAATAAGACCGGGATGTTTCCAATGAACCAGTTGCGTTCATGCACCCATGCTGCCGCTTCCTTGTCTTCAAAACGGAGCAAGAACCACCCTTTTGCAAGACATTGTGCCTTGAACTTCAATGGCCTGTCTGATACGAAATGCTGGTCACCCCAATCTTTAAGAAATTCGGAAGAGAACTTCTTACCTCTTGCTCTGCCAACAAGGGTACAATCAGCAACTTCTAGGGTTTCCTCAATGGATACCTCCATTCCAAGGATGATGTTTCTTTCTATTTCCACTTTTCCAATCGGCCTTTGAGATTTTCGCTTCTCCCCGGTTCTCCTTAAGTCTCCAGTGGAAACCCTAGGGCCCCCGTGATCATCATACCCAACAAAAGCCTCCTGAGGCGGAAACCCTGGAATATTCACCCTCGGCGGATCCTGTGCATGATCAGAAATCCCCGAAGCGGAAATGCCCGCAAGAAATTGACCTTCTGACTGATCTTCAGAGCCATCCTGCACTCCCACAGCATAGTATGAGGGACCTCCAGATCCCCTGGTAGGGCTTCCTTTGGTCGAAGAAGGGTTTCGAGGCAGTGAAACCCTTGAGAGTGGAAGGGAACCGCCGATACCCCTCGCTTGACCCGAACCTGAGGAAACCCCCAAATTTGCTATGTCTTCCAAACCCTTTGGAGGGTAGTTACGGCTCAACGCAGATTTTCCTTTATATCCGGTGCCGGAAACTCCATACGAAGACCCGTCCACTGCAGGCTCTAAACCCGCCTGTCTGTGCCCACCCTGTTCGCATGGATGGAACGATACTCTGCCGGATTCTTTGCTCAGAAGCGGAAAAGACGGAGGTTCAACCTGTGACAAGGACGCCAGCCGCGAAAGCTCAAAAGCCCCGAAGAAATGCTCCACATTCTGAACAGTGGGTTCCTTTCCCCACATGGAAAGAATATCTTCCAACTCCGGATCCAAATCCAACAATTCTGGAGAGTTAACCATGGTTGGGGGACCGTTTCGAGGAAAGCGACAGTAAACGACAGACCGAAGAATGCGTGATCAAGCCCTAACCACCTGGGGACAGAGTTTTCTATGATACTTGCAGCGCCCGCGGCGTAAAAGCCTCCGTAATCAGGAAAGTTAAAATGTACCCGAAAAACCTCCAGCTGCCAGTTGCGACGCCAGCAATCTCCCTTACGCCAGCATCTGAGAGCGGAACCAGGAGCCATACTGCCTAGCCCAAGCCCGACCTTGGTTCCGATCGAAACCCTTGACTCCAAACCCTAGCCATCGCCCTCCAATACCCTTCTTCCTCGTCTCCCTATTTGCAATTTATATATATATATATATATATATATATATATATATATATAAGTAGAAATAGAGAAATTAAAAAAAACATTAGAAAAAACTAGG
>Ga0115848_100960_pt1 | contig 11922 bp, 11 predicted proteins | sample InSIn3gowninarea_FD_83862 | JGI IMG/M metagenome (GOLD analysis project Ga0115848, IMG submission 83862) | reverse complement strand
GATAGATGATGCTAAAATATTTGAATGTACTGCTAGGAAAGAATATTCAACTAGTAATTTTACAGTATTCTTTATAAGGTATGAGGATACTAATGATGAATTAACAACTGGACGATTAAAAGAAGATGATAAGTTTTATATATCGAATATTAAGAAGGAAAATACTATTCAATATCAGAAAAGAGAAAATTCATGGTTAGACGATAGCAGTGTAGATGAACTGATGTTTAATAATAGTGAATTTCCTATATATGAAGATAATAGGGACTATATTAATTATGATATAATCGGATGGATGAAGATTGATAATATAGAAGAAACTAAAAATAAGTACTATGATTTAAATATTCCAGAGGGAAATCTTTATATAGCAAATAATATAGTTAGTCATAATTCAGGAAAGACTTATACAGCTAATAAAGTTATTGAATATTTAGATCTAGAAGAGGAAGACGTAGCATTTGTAGCATTTACTGGCATGGCTGCTGGCGTTATGACTCGTAAAGGTCAAGTAGCAACTACTATTCATAGACTAATATATAATCCTATCGTAGAAAAAGGTAAGGTTAGATTTGTGAAGAAAGAATCATTAGACTTGAAGTTAATAGTAATTGATGAGATATCCATGGTCTCTAATAAACTATTGGAAGATATACAAAGCTTCAATATACCTATTATGACTCTCGGAGACCCTGCTCAACTTGATCCAGTCGGAGGAAGTACTAATAATCTTCTTGATAATCCTGATATATTCTTAGATGAACCAGTTAGACAGTCATTAGAGAATCCTATCATACATCTAGCAAATGAAGTTAGAAAAGGTAATGATATAAGTTTAGGAAAGTATGCAGATAATGTATTAATATTAAGACCTGATCAGATAGATGATACCTTTCTACAATATGCAGATCAAATCCTTGTATCTTACAATAAATCAGCTAAATCTATAAATGATAGGTTTAGGAAAGACATACTAAATATAGATTCAGAGTTTCCTATTGAAGGAGACAAGATAATGTGTCTTCAGAATAACTGGAAGAAAATGATAACAGAAGACAATATCGATCAATATTTGACTAACAGACTAATAGGATATGTAGATAAGATAAGAAAGAATATGGGTAAGATTAAATCTACTAAAATAGATTTCCGTCCTGAATACTTTGAAGATCAATATTTCGATAATATACTAATGGATCAATTAGTATATGATGGAATAATTAATAAGACAAGTGAATTATATGAAGCTAGAGAAGGTAATGAGGAACTTAATCAAATATATAAGAAGAGATTAGTGTATCAAAATACTACATTTGAGTCAGTCAATCCTTTTAATTATGCTTATGGAATAACTATTCATAAATCTCAAGGTTCTGAATATGATAATGTACTTTTATATGATGAAAACTATATGCATAATAGACTAAGATCATTATATACTGGAATTACTAGAGCTAAAGAAGTACTTGTTATAATAAAAACATGGTAATACTCAATTAAGAGTATTACCATGTTATTCATAATTTTCTATAGGCATAAATCTAATACCAGAAGGATGTTTAGAATCATCATGACTTTTGATAAACATAAATATGATTATCTCTGGATTATCTTCTACATTATAATATTTATTAAGATCTAAAGTGATAATCTCAATACCATCGTAAGTAGAATAATAACTTTCTTCTAGTACTACATTACTGTGTTCTTCAATACATACCTTAACCGATATAGGACTAGACAACATTAAATTGAATACTTCAAATTTAATATCATATATTGGTTTTGTCGTTCTAAATTTGAATCCATTCAAGAAATTATACTCATTGTCTACAACATAAGTTATTTCTTTATTCTGTACTAGTCCTGATAATTTAAATATGGCGATAATTACCACCTACATATCTTTAGTTAATATTCTGCTGTTTCTGATAGAGTATATTCTTTAACTATGAAACTTACATCTCCAGATTCATTATCTCTCATAGATTCTTCTATATTAGCAAGGGAATCTCTAATGTCACAAGCTTTTTCATGAGTTTCAAACTGGTACGCTCTATTAAAATTAGAGTTAGGGACAAAATATCCTCTTATATTATTATAAGTCATATAAGATATATCTTTGTCATTTGAATCATCTTTCTTTTCTAGTGTAATAACATAATAAATCATATTATTTCTTTCAGTCAAACTGATCAATTCCTTTTTAATTTATTTAATTCATTTTCTAAATCTTCAATTCTTTGTTTTAATTGATCTACTTCGCTATCTACTTCCTGAATTGATCTTACAATAGGAGCTAAGAGTTGAGTATGTTGTAAACTATATATACCAGTATCGGATACAGTCAAAATATCATTATCTTCCATAAATATTCCATGTTTAGATAATGCTCTTTCCATTTGTTGAGCGACAAATCCAAATTGTAATAATTCATCTTCAGCACTAGGGGATTTTTTAAGTAAACGAAAGACTTTTGTTTCTATATCTCTAATAAATTCTAGACCTAATTTATTATTAGTTATATCTGTCTTAAGTCTTGCATCTGAAACTATATTAGGCTGATTAGAAAGATAAATTCTATGGAGAGGTCTTCCAGATTGTCCTATTTGGTAATTATATCTACCGTTGTTGTATCCTCTTAATACGGCAACATTTTCATTCTCTAAATCATAAAGAAATGCTTTCTTTGACTGAGATACGTTTTCCCTAACTGCAAATCTATATCCTGTAACTGAGTTTTGAATATTGTTTGCGTCTAGTCTAGACCATGTATTTGATATAAACCCAGAGAATCCAACATTATCACTACTATAGAATGAAGTACTTTCTGAGTTTCCAAGATAAGTGAATGGGAATCTATTATTGACGTTAATACCAAAACCTAGACCAGCAGTTCTTGTCTGATCATCAATAGGATCATATCTATGGTAGTATAATTTGTTTCTGTTCTCAGTGAAGAATATATCTGCACCATTGTCTATAACGATATCAGCATTATGCATAAATAATTCACCATTATTTAAATCCCATGTTGTTTTATTATTAGCACTTTTAAGCATTGCAATTCTTACTTTACCATTAACCATGCTAACGTCACCAATTAAGTCTATATGACTACCAGTAATTTTAGTATCAGATCCTGCTAAATTAATTGAAGCTACAATATTCTTACCATCTCTAGCTTTTTCAGCTTCATCTTTAGCATTATTCGCTGTATTTCTTAGTTTAGTAAATTCACTATTACTAGATAGATTGATAATATCTGCACCTATTTTAACCGTGGATCTAGCTAATGCATTTACCATACTATTAGGATCTCTAGATTCTTCTATAGCATCATATATAGTTTCATTACTAGAAGAACCAATGAATATATCGTCACCAGTAATATCTATTACATCAGATCTAATCTTAATTTGGTCAGGTCGGACTGTTACATCACTTAACTTACCATCTTCACTAGAAACTATACTTATACCGTCAGCTAATATTTCTAAAGCTGATAAGGCTTCATTAACAAGCTTTCCATTTTCATCATATACTTCTCTAGTAACTCTGAGTTCGATTTCTTCTTCAGTTTGTTTAATTCTACTTTCATGTTCAGTAAATCTCTGATTTAGATCATTTGGTGAAGGTGACCATGTAGTAGGTTTATTACCTTCTTCTAATTTTAAATCTAAAATTGTTACATCAGTCATAGTATTATGATTACTTTGATGCCTATTAGGTTGGATATATAATCTTACATCTTCATCTATTTCACTTGCAGTTACCATTTTGACAACTATTTTATGTATTCCACTATCATCATCTGCTGGAAATGAGTGTCCGCTCATCTCTTCTCCGTCATAGAAATAAGTAAAAGAGCTAAAACTAGCATCAGCAGTTCCACCGATCAGTCCTCCCCAGTAATTAACCGGACCAGAACCTGGATTCTTGTAGTAATAATAATGAAGAATATATTCAGATCTCGGTTCGATTTTGTCGAATCCGAAGTTAACCCCACCATACTGATTATCAGTAGTTAAAGTAACAATGCCATCTGTTATGTATCTATCTTTATTACCATCAGCACCACTGCCATACACTAAGTTATCAGCAGTTATTAGGTTAGTTCCACCGATAGATATATTATCGATTTCTTTATTAGTATATCTATTAGAGATAGCGATCATTGCTTCTGAAATAGCTTCTCTAACTTCAGCTACAGCTATATGGTAATCAATAAAGTTTGTATCTACCATAGCTACTTCTTCAGCATCAACTTTTCCATCATCTATAACGTTCATGATACTAGTAATTAATATATTATGTGCTTGGTGATAGGCATTAAATTTAACATTCAAATTAGCTTTCTCAGGATTTTCTAGATGTACATTATTGTATAAATTTTCAAATACCTTATCAATATCTTCCTTCTCAGTAATAAGTCTCTGTCTATCCTGTATGATAGCGTTTGCTTCAGACTCAGTTATAATTCCATCTTTAAATGCGTCAGTTATAGTTTCATTAAGACCAAGTGCCCCTTCATGAACTTCTTTAAACTCTTGATCTACTTCTTCTTGATAATTTTCTAAGAACTCATCTAGGTCTTCGGGAGCAGCTGTCCATGATGTAGGTTTATCTCCTTCTTCAAACTTAACGTCAGATATATCAAAGTATCCTTCAAATGGAATAGCTCTAGTATCAATACCTAATAAAACTCTACTATTATCTCTACCACTAATATCATTCTCAAAAGTAATATGATAGCGTGACCATTCTCCATCATCATCTAGTATCTTGCTGAACTTAAAGGATTTATTACCTGACGAATCCAATAGATATGAATAATTCAGTCTATTAACTGTAGTTGATCTAAAGTTAAATGAGACGGTATATCGTTTACCTCTCTCTAGTTCAACTCCCATTTCGGACTGTATACCAATAATTCCTGCACTTGATCCTGTATGGATTCTAGCATAAGGTCTCTTTTCGTCTCCATGAAACTCTATAGTACCTGTTGATCCATAAATTTCATAATTGCCATTAATAACTAGTGAGTGTCTTAGTAAGTTTCTACTACCTATAGACATTTCATCCATTTCAGTCTTAGTAACTGTACTTTGTATAGAATCTGCTAGCTGTACTATAGAAGATTCGTGTTTAGTAACTATATCACTAACTTCACTTAGCTCAGTTTTAGTTACAGTATCTTCTAATCTTCCAGCAGTTTGAATTCTAAATGACTCTAACATTTCTAGTCTTTGTTGAACTGTATCTAAAGTGTAATCAGTAGCTATAGATTTAATAGCTTCAGCTGTCTGTTCTACGGAAGTAGACATACTTCTAAATAACCCATCAAGTCTTTCTACTCTACTAATAGTAGATGCAATTTTTCCTGCTTCTATTTCTATTTTAGTATTAATTCCTTTAATATTGTCTCTTAATTCTTCATCAAAACCACCATCACGTATCTCATCTATATAATCAATAGTGAGCTTTTGATACGCTAATAATTCTGTCTTAACAAAATCTTTAGAGGCAAATTGACTATGGTCTATTTCAAGTTCTATATGACCATCTATATCACGAAATTGTTCTGTCAGATTATCTATAGAAGACTTTTGATTATCTAATCTTTCTGACATTATAAATAATTTATCATCTTTTTCTTTATTATCTTTAATAAGATTTTCATTCTCTTTTTTCAAGATATCCATTCTAGAATTTAAAGTATTTATATCGGATATCAATTCCATGATATCTTCGTTTGTTTCAGCCATTAAAATTTCACATCCAATCGTTTATGTATGTAATATTATAATGTTCTTTAATGACCTTCTACACAAACAAACGTAGGCTTATATTATTTTCTCTTGGTCCTGCTATCTTAACCATATAGATATTAGATAGCACTAGATTAGTGATATCCTCATCATGGCTACTTATCAAATCCTGGAATTCTTTATCTCCATGTAGATATCTACGCATTTCTCTTCCTAATTCAGACATAATTTGGTCTGACAATAATTTACCTACACTATCCGAGTATTTGTCTAGCTCTTGCTCGCTATCATTTTTTATACTATATACCTTTCCAGGATTATCTAATTTCATGATAAAAACAGGTCTATTCTCATTGATAAATTTCTCAGCATTTAACGTTCTAAAGGAAAAATCTGTTGAATCATTGATAATTTTTCTAGCCCTACTAATAAACTCACTCATTGGAATGAAATTCATTAGGTTATTCCTAATTTGATAAATCTGTTGAATCGATTCAATATCCTTCTGATTATTCATTATATAATTAGTATTTCTATTATACTCATCATCAGTACCATCATTATCATGAAAGGAGTAATCTTTATTATCACTGCTCATGATACTCATACTCCCACCATCTTCATTACTTTGATCTGGAGAGATCTCTACTTCTCCATCAATATATATTTTATTTAATTCTTTTTCGTTTCTATTATCCTTACTCAATTTCATCATTTTCCTTTCCATTTTTAATATCTTTAGCTAGATTGTATAAATCTATATTGTCTTTGTATTCATCTTCTTTTAATCGTCCAGTTGTTAATTCATCATTAGTATCCTCATACCTTATAAAGAATACTGTAAAATTACTAGTTGAATATTCTTTCCTAGCAGTACATTCAAATATTTGAGCATCATCTATCCAAAATATTTCATTAGCTACGTCAAATATTGTTTTCTGATAGTTATCTATATCAGGTGTCTTAATCTTATGTATTAGACCTTGTAATTTATAAAATATACCTTTTAAGGAATCTGACTTATTCGGCTTAGTAAATACTGCCAATTTAGTTGATACTGGATTTCCTTTATATTTTTCTATTAACTTACTCAATTTCTTATCTTCATATATAATACTCTTGAATCTTTTCTCTAATTCCTTTTTGTATTTATCCAAAGGATCATATACGCTAAATCTACCAGTTCTATGTCTTAGATATTGATGTATCTCATGATCATATAATGATATAGTGATCATATTATTTTTATGAGTTACTTCAATATTAGATTTAGATATATGGTCTATTTTCTTTTGGATAATTAAAGGAATTTGTCTCTTCTTTTTCTTAGCCATACAACCACTTCCTAACCATTTAATAATTAATAGTTGTATAGCAGATTCGATTTTTTTATTTAAAGATAATGGAATAACCACCTAAATAGGCAGTTATTCCATTTCATTTATATTTAATTTACTTTATGTTAGGATCATTATCATCCATCTTAGTAAATCCATCCTGTACCGTTGGATCTAATGGATCCTCTGGAATTGGTTTTACTGGAGTGTGTTGTTTAGATGGTCTATCTTTACCTAATGATAGGTCACTATCTCCAAAACCTTCTACAGTAGGGTCAATTACAATTCCAGCAATAACTAATACCATCACTACTGAAGCTACTATAGATATTCCTTGCTCTACCTGAGCAGAAAGATCCACTCCGAAGGCATTTCCTACTTGCACTACAAGTACACCTATAGCTGATACAATTGCAGCTATAAATGGTTTACTACGAAGACGTGCTTTCATATTAACTTTGTTACCTTTTGTTTTAGCCAAGACTTATTCATCCTTTCTATCATAATATAGGATTGTTTTTGTTACTCTAAGAATATAGGAACTATAACTTGGAAAATTACACCAGCAAAAACTAGCATTGCAGGAATAACAGCGACTGCTAATTTAACTGAAGCATCTCTTTTGTTCTTCATAGTTACAGTTATAACCTCAATTTCATCTATCCTATCTGAGGTTTTCTCATGTTTTTCCTCGTTAATTTTATTATTTTCTTCTATCAACTGTCTCATCTTTGAGAAGTTATCATCTATTGATTCACTCATTTGTTCATTTTGTCGTGCTATATGGTTAGTGTCTACTTTGATAGATTGAATTTCATTACTAGTTTTGATATATCTTTCATCATGTTTATCATCTACTTCTCTAATACTTTTTTCTATATCTTTAATATGATCATTAACTCTATTTATTTTTTCATCTACATCATATCTCAATTCATTAGTAGTTTTTAAAGTATAAGCTTCATGATTTGTATTATTTTCTCTTGTCATATTTATCTATATCCTTAATGACAATTTCATTATTCAACTGCCAATAGTTAATTACAGCTGAAACGAACATCATGAATTGAATAGATGCAAATAAAAGAGATAATAATACTGTAGAGTTAAAATTAGCGTTACCTACTCCATATGAAGCATAGAATAAATGCATTATTGCTAATATCATATTACCAATTGCAAATATAGTTAATTTAGATTTATCATATAAGAATAAAGTTGTGATCAATAATATAGATGGGAATATTAAGAGTAATCCGAAGACACTCACAGGTATATCATGTGCCATTTCAGTATATATTCTACTAATAGATTCTAGTCCTTCCGGATTGAATACAATCTCCGTGCCTCTAATTAATGCATACAAAGAAACTAATAATATCAGAAAATAGGAATGGGACATCTCAAAGTCTACTGAAGCCATGAACTTCCTAATACTTTTCTTAATCTTATATCATTCCTTTCTTTAAAATATAAGGGAAATGACCTTCTAATTGGCCATTCCCCTATTATTAAATTATTTCAATTAGCTAAATTTACCCCATGCTGTCTTACCTACAGCGCCAGTGCGTGAGTTCCAAGTATTGAACGGTATATATCTTAATCCGCCCTTACTAGTTCTATATCCTACCCACACATGACCATCTTGGCGAGCAATCTCTATTACGTTAACAGTAGCACCCTTCTTAGCTTTACCTGGTGAAGGTGATGAAGTAAACGGACTACCATTACGGATATAAACTCCACCATTAGCAGTTACTGTAAACTTACCAGTTGCTTTTATCCACTGCGTACCGTACCGATTAGTACTCCATTTACCAATGTATCTAAATCCTGATTTACTACTAGATGAACTAGAAGAACTTTTCTTAGCTGTTCCTTTAACTCTAATAGTTTGTCCGATTTTAATCGTATTAGATTTAAGATTATTGATAGATTTAAGATTCTTAGCCGTAGTTCCATTAGCTTTAGCAATAGACCATAAAGAATCACCTTTACGTACTTTATATGTATTTCCTGAAGCTTTAGGTGTTACATGCTTCTTAGAGGTTGATTTCTTGGGAGCTGGTTTAGAACTAGAAGAACTTCCAGCTGATTTATTACCTTTCTTAATAGCATTCAGGTGTTGCTGAACACGATTCTTAAAGATATTCCAACGTCCATGAGCACGCATCTTATGCGGACAATCTTTTCTTGACCAATTCCAGTGTTGACGAAGTCTATTTACTCCCCATCCATATTGATCTAACACATATGCTGCATAAAGAGCTGTATTTTCTTCAGCTTTTCTATATCTTGCTGAATATGCTCCTGAGTAACCATTATCCATTGAGTAACAGATCTCAATACCTATAGATCTTCTATTACCAGTACCATTTGCTCCATCACCACAGTGCCATGCTGCACGATTGAATGGAATTGCTTGAACGGCTTCTTTATCATCAATAGCTACATGGTATGAAGTCATATTATTATTTCTACGCATATAAGAGACTTCATTACGTGCTGAAGCTGTATTTGCTGTATTATGAATAGTTATATACTGAGGACTCATAGCATAGGTAGCTTTAATATTATATTTATTTCTTGCCACCATTAAGTTAACTATTTTGTAACTCATATATTAATTACACTTCCTTTACATTATTTATTCATGTAAGAATATAATGTAATGTTCAAGATTAAAAGATTTCTTTGATATCTACTCTATCAGACCATACCCACTCATTTGCTCCATCACCTGAGGTACGACTTGTATATATCCTATACCAACCATGACTAGTCTCAAAAACATAAATAGTGTCTCCTGCTTTGAGATCGTATCCAGCTTGAGTATTCCAGTTATATCCATGAGAACTAGATCCTTTACGGTTACGAACATTTGCACCTAGATCATCAATTACGCCAGTAAAGTATGCTTTATCGGATAACTTATTATTCTTATTGGGATCAAAAGTCTTCTTAGGTTCTTTCTTAGGTTTTTCTACTTCTTTCTTAGGTAAAGATCCATTTACTTTTAGAACTTGTCCGATACTTAATGTGTCTGACTTCAAACTATTTATAGATTTAAGTTCAGCTACAGTAGTATTATATTTCTGAGATAATGCCCATAATGTATCTCTCTTAGCTACTATATGTATCCCTTCCATAGAACCTACAACTAGTTTTTGGTCTATACTTAAGGTATCTGATTTAAGCTGATTTAAATCTCTAATCTCATCTACGGTAGTATTATAAGTCTTAGACAAAGCCCATAAGGTATCACCTTTAACTACAGTGTGGATTAAATTTTTATTAATAGATTTAGCATTATCTGTATAATCATACACATCAATATCTAATGGATTTATACCTGTACAAACAAATTCTTTCTCAGTAGGAATGAATTCTTGCTTCTGTACTTGGAAATGTAAGTGAGAGTTCATCGGGTTGTTATAATAGTTAGTGTTGGATTGTTCAGCTAACGTATCTCCTTGCTTAACAGTATCTCCTACCTTAACTTGAAGATTCTTACAGTGACCATAGATATACTGGAAATCTCCTTCGTGATCAGCCAATACTACTGTTCCGCCAAAATTACCTTTACTAGATGTACCTGATACAATTATACCATCAACTACTGCAGGTAGATATGTTCCTTCTTTAATGCTTAAATCATATGCTCGATGCCATCCTCCGCAATATGAATCATGGTATATTTTCTCTCCATTATGTTCTTCCCAGTAGTTTCTATACCCCCAACTAGCGGCTGGACCGTCTGGATACCACTGTAAATACTTTGTAGGGTCTGATGTTATTCTGAAATTATATTCTTTTACTAAATATTCTATTGGATTCATTAATTAGGATTCCTTTCTTTATATCATTATCTATTTTTATTCTACATCTTCTTCTTCAGTTTGTTCTACCCAATCTTTTCCGTTGATAATATCAAGGAATTCTGGGTCATCATGAGCATAAATATCTAACATACTTTCATCTGCTAAGGTTAAAGCAAACTCTACATGGCATATAGCTAGACTTTCATCTAAGCTTTTGCGCCAATGAGTTGTATCAAAACCTAAAGAATTAAAATATGAAAGTGGTGCAATACAAAAACGCATAAATCTCATCCTTTCTATTTTACATATTATATTATTACGATTTAATAGTAAAAATACCCTGAAATTAAAGTAGGATACCTTATCTAAAATCAGGGTTCTTTGTCAATCAAATTGTTGTTTTATTCGATACCAAACCGCTCTTTCTCTATTGTGTAATTGTGTGCGATTTCTTCGGGAGTGAGTGGGCGGTTGTAGATTTTACAGCTCGCTGTAGTTTGATGTGCATCACTTATGATTTCTACTCTTGGATAAGTTGAGTATGTTATATCTCCAGTGCTAACTGTTTTATTTCTTTCCGTACCGTTCAGATAAGCTATGACCTCACCTTTTTTAAAAGTCATAGCAAATGTGAAAAACTCTCCGAATGGTGGTCTATCTAAATATCTTATACTATACCCACCTGATCCATTTGAATCTCTCACTGTATACATGAGTCTATCTACCGCACCATGGTATCCCAGTGCCCAACCGTTAACATATCCTGCTGTCAGTATTTGATTGATACCACTTTTAGCTTGAGTTTCTCTAATGATTCCCGACCACACAACTGTCATTTCATTTGATAAAAAAGCTTTAGATTCTTCACCGGGTGAAATAATATAAACTCTATCATCCACCCCATCAAATGAAAGTTTGTTTTTATCGTATCCACTTTCGGGTGTGAAGTTGAAATTCTGTAATGTTCCGTGATTACTATTACCGCTTAAATCT
>Ga0115848_100957_pt1 | contig 11944 bp, 9 predicted proteins | sample InSIn3gowninarea_FD_83862 | JGI IMG/M metagenome (GOLD analysis project Ga0115848, IMG submission 83862) | reverse complement strand
TATTGCAATGGATAGAGGATTCCTTCATGAATCCAACATGATCAATTCTGCAACCTAAGGAGAAAATTTTCCCTAAGTTTGCTAGGGTAAAAAATGACGTTGCAGGAAATTTTGTGGAAGAGGTGTTGACAATGTGGATTTTAGGAGTTTAGAGGCTTGATCGAGTGCTTAAATGCTCGATCGAGCATTTAAATTTCAAATTCGAATAGCTCAATCGATGGTTTCGTAAACCCTCGATTGGGCGATATACGTGGTTAATAGGGGCTCGATCGAGCTACATAACTCGATAGAGCCTTTATGAAAATATTTGAATGATCTAAAATTAAGCTTTTACCACATTTTAAAATTCCAATTTTTATTAGAATTTTTGTCATCATGTCATGTCGAAACCTTATTAAATTTAATATTAATATTAAAAATTATTATGCTATGTAAAATACATTTAATATTAATATTAAAAGATTAATTGAGCCAAGAAACTCATTCTACAATGCATATGAGAGGGATGCGTAAGTTTTTGCATCCATCTGTTCCCTTTAAAATAAAAATAAAAGTTAAAAATTATGTTTTAAATAGAAAAATAATATCGACTATAATTAAAAAAAAATAATATGATGTAAAAGTAATTAGAAGCAGAAAAATGTGTGAGTAAGATGTTTAAATCTTATAATTTGGTTATTGATAAATAATACTAATTAATATTTACATATACTTAAAAATACGTTAATAATAAAAACTACTTTAATTTCCATCATAAAATGTCTAAAAGTACATGTTATGTAAAATATTTTAATGTCAATTGCATATACATTACATATCATTCAAAAACAATAATACTATATTTAGCATTCAAAAACACAATTTAAACCATAAAAAATAATACATTGTATTTTACACTCTAAAGAAGTTTAGAGTGAAGAAAGAGAATTTCAATATTTTGAAGAATAATAAGTTAATGATATTTGTGAGTGTATATTTCCATAGCCCGTAGTCATGTTGATATAAATTTCTAGATATATGTTGTTTGCGAGTTTAATGATGTCCTATGTCTCGAGTGGTCTCACCACCCATCATCACAGACTCAAGTAAAATAATTTCACTGATGCATTACTTGAGTCCCTAATGATGGGCAGTGAGACCACTCGAAACATAGGACATAAGTAAACTTGCAGGCAACATATATCCATAAACTTATATCAACAAGTTAAGGATGCTATAATATTGATGATGCTGGAAACACTAAGAGGGGGTCAATAAATATTTCACTTAAAATTACCTAATTGTAAAAATTTAGAGCATGGATAATAGAACAATAAGCATCAACATATTCAAAGAGAAGTACACAACAAATTTTAGGTGGAAACCCTTCTGGGAAATAAACCATCAAAACTTCTCTAATATAGTTTATGAGTACATAATTATTCAACCACCACTGAGGAGGAAGGCCCAACTCCATAATACTCTATAAAAGTGCTCAATTTATCAAGAAGCTCCAACTCCTAAAAGGATGTTGCTACACCCTAATTTACTATCTTCAACGTGAAGGATACTCTAACGCCTTGGTTTTATTAGCTACAATTGATAGGATGCTCCAACTCCCTACAAGCTCCAACTTGTTCTTGCACCACCTTGCCTCCCTGAAGTATTTTCATGATACGACCTAAAGGATACTTCACTCTCCTGCCTTGCACCACCCAACCACCCTTAAATAGAAAAATGAATAGGATAAATTGTGTGTTCGTGTACCAAGGACAATGATCCACTTACAATGATATTAAATAAATGTCATTACTTATTATACGTACTTCATATTTTCAATGAAACCATACTACTTCAATATTATTTTCAAGTGATCAACAAACTGAGCAAATGTGCCTCTATTCTTCTAACTAATTGATACCCTGAATATGTCCTCAATAGATATTACTGTTGTATCCTTCAAAAGGTGAATAAAATATGTAACTATGATGTGGTGATGTCTTCAACTTGCGGGTGTGATCAGGTGCTCAGAATTATGCTCAAAAATCAAAGTCATCATAATGGTGTGGAACCTGAATGACTACATAGTGATCGTCATCCTTAATCCAACGCAGCTTGTTTTGCACGAAACAAACTCCGTATGACTCAAGAAATGAGTTCTATCCACTTTGTCAAATAGGTGAATTTTCAAAAAAATGGACAACCCAGTCAACATTTCGTACTGCTGACATGGCACTAACTGGGCAGGTTATGTGGTAGTTGACTTGGTTGAAGTTTTCTCAGTGATTCAGGTTGTTCCAAGTGGCACCTTGGTACTAGTTGAAATCCACAATTTTCTATTGGTTGATGAAGTGGCCAACCACTGGCTGACATGTGGCTGAGCCAAAGGCCGCCACGTGGAAGCCTAGGAGGCCACCAAAATGTTGTTATGGATTGGGCGAAGGTAGCAGGGGTCAAACCGTTGACCTCCCAACACACAACAAACATCAATACCATTGCACCATGGGTTGTCACTTAACCTATTATGGTGGCGCATATACATTAAACAGTTATGCCACAATGTTTGGAGGGTTGGGCAGACTTAAATGCCCACCATGTGAGCACACTACACTGATGTCAAACTAATTACCAACTCCAGCAGACTTTAAACTACCAGTCAAATGGTTATTCAAAACCGCCATGTGACTACTTTCATGTCACCGTTAGTAGCTATGTAACTGCTGAAGGGAAGGGATGAACGTCGGGGGCTAGTCCCTGGGCGCATGGCCCCCCCCCTCATATGTCCATATTTTCTAATTTTTAGGCCTCAACCGCTAAATTAACCGTCCAACAAATACACCCATATTTTGGCAGATTTGGTGGACCGTTAGCGAAAATGGGGCGAAATTGTAGGATGATGCCAGATTTTGGGCAATTTGTGGAGCGAATAGTGGAGAAACTAGGAGAGGTCATAACTTCTATAGTTTTCAATCAAATTGAGTACAGAAAGAGGCTAGGTGGCCATTTTTGGACATTATGGACTCATTGGAGTAGGTTTCAGAAGAATTTGAGCATAATAGAGAGGTCCAATCCATTGGAAGTTGGACCAAGGAGACGTAGCCTAGGAGGGGTGAACTCCTTCATCATGTCCCTGTTGTGATGTGTTTTCGGTGATGTTCTATACATTTTTATGTTGATGTTCAGTCTCTTATTTATGTTAAAGTTTCTCATAAAATTAACATAAAAACTCATTTTTCACTTGCGAAACTCATGAATCCTTAAGCATGTGAATAACATTTTGTTTCTAATCTGAGGAGGATCTTAGCACATCAAATTAATATTCTTAGTGAGAACAGGGTGCCACATAGATGATCCTAAATATGATTTGATGCTTCTACCTCTCGTAATACCGCAACTCAATAGACTTCCAAAGACAAATGCTTCAAAAAAGGTAATTGTCATAAATCAAAAAAAACTTGTCAAACAAATTTGTCAATTTTGGTCAACGTCAAACCCTTAGACTCTGTCAAATTTCCCTTTGGTTTAGTCTTTGAATTTAAGAAAGCTAAGTATAGTTATGGGCCAATATTATCAAGTTAGTTCAGAATTTAAGCCTCAAACAAGCTCACAACCATCCAATTAAAATTTCAATATGCCTCACCAGATTAGACTTCCATACCAAGAGAATTCTAGCAGTCAAAAGGTTGTAGATCAAAGAACCATAAAGAAAAGGAATAAAGTAGATTTTTTACACATATTAAGGTATTCCATTCAAATCCACGTCAAAGATATCTCATAAGAATTACTCGAATTGCTCGTAAATGCCTCAAGTTTGTGGTGGTTTTATATGCCTTAACCAGGCCAAAGTTACTCCACTAATTTAGATACAAGCCTTAAATAAATTCAGTGATACCTCAAATTTCTAGGGTGAGAAGGGGGCTCTAATCTGTATCATTTAATCCAACAATGTGCATGAAACAGAAAATTCTCAGTGGTATCCAATTAGGTTAGCTAAACTCCAATCCAAAATCATCAGAATTTGACCTCATTTGGAAGGGGTTCACAATTGTACAAGGCCATAGGCATGAGATTATTAAGCCACTATTAAAATCCCTACATATGCATTAATAGAAAATAAATTTTCTCAAAAGGTTTCCCTAACAGAGTGTCATAAAGGACAGATGGAGTGAAACCCTCAGTCACATATCATTGCCTCATATTCGCGAACTTATCAAGAAAAGAATTAACCCTTCAAAAGTATGAAAACCACCTACAAAATGAGCTTAAACTCCTAGTAAATCCCATTAAAGACAAGAATACCCCATACACCTTTACTACATAGCCTCCTTGTGAGATCTTCAATGCTCCACAACATTGTACTTCATTTCAAAGATATCGACCTATTTTCTTGTCTTCTGGAGGGAAAATTATTTTTGTATTTATAGAGGTTGAAATGGCCTTTTAGAGGGTGAGGCCAGCTTCACATGGAGGGAAAAATGAAATTTTAAATTTGAAATAGTTGGAGCCAAAAACATTTATGAAATGAGGTCGACTTCTAAGGGTTAGAGGGAAGAATTTTAAATTCAATATTTCAAGACATTTCCCTTTGAAATCAAATTTTAGTAAGAAGAAAAAACCCACAATCACTTGACCATAAAATATTTAAATTGACTCTTCATTGAGGGTTTTCCACATCATCTCCTTTTGTGGACTTCAACCACAAGAAGGGGGCTTCATTTCTTATCAAGAATATCTCCCAAATAATGAGGACCCTCGTGATATGCCACATATTTTTGGAATCATCATGTTGAGGAGAATTTAATAAAGGTGAGATTAACCATAAACACCTTAAATTTACTTATCAAATTTTTCATCAAAGGCTGGGCATATTTTGGTGTTGCTTGGTTTAACATCAATGACAACCATATTTCAATATTCTCCCCCTTTCTCATTGATGGAAACACATGTACTCCCCCTGCGATTATTTCTTCCCCCTGATTCCATGCCTTTGATCTTCCTAACTTGTTTTATCCCCCCCTTTGACACCAATGGCAAAGGGAGACTCCCCCTGACAAGATACCCACTTCTCTATTCTTGTAACATGTCTTTGGTCCCCTTATCTTCTTGGATGGATATAATGTATGTGAATGTGAACTTGATAGAATACCAAGCTTTTGTCAAAGATACTTGAAAGTCGCACATGATGAAGGTTTGGTGAAGATGTCAACTACTTTTTCCTTTGTCCCAATGTATTCGACCTTTATCTTCTTTTAATAAACCTATTCTAGAACAAAATGGTATTTGATAGGAATGTACTTGGTTTTCGAATGCATGAAAGGTTTCTTGGAGATACTTATGGCACTGGTGTTGTCATTATACATCAGAATGGGTTCATTGAACTTCACCTATAGATATTGAAAAGTTTGTGTCATCCAAAGGACCTAATCACAACATGTCGTTGTGGTTATGTATTCAGCTTCTGTTGTGGATAAGGAGACTGAAGACTACTTCTTACTCAACCATGATAAAAGACAACCTCCTAAGTAGTAGGATGCTCCACTAGTGCTTTCACAATCATCAACATTTTCTGCCTAATGTGCATGTCTCTAAGTTGTGATAGTTAGATATTTCTGTTTGGATACCATAGTCCAAAGTCTATTATTCCTTTGAGGTATCAGAATAGCCTTTTCACTAAAGCAACATGGGATTATTTTGGTGTTGCTTGGAAACATAATATGTGTCCAACTACCTGAATCACATTTGGTCTTGAGGCTATCACATACAATATGATTCCAACAATTGATCTATACATGCTTTGATCTGCATCCTTGGATATATCATCCTTGCTTAACTTACAAAAAATTATGGGCATTTCACTCAATGAACCTCTGATGTATCATGTGAGTACATGGCATACTAAACAATACCTTTAATTAGACTACATATTGGAAAATACCTCTAAAAGTCACATTATTTAATCCCCTACCAATATAAACCGGCTACACCTTCCTAATTTAAAAAAGCTTTACATTCACAAGATATTGTAGGTATGCATTTTTTCATTAACATTTTTTATACCCCTTTATATATTTTCATTAAATTTGAGCTCCATTTTTTATACCTACAATATAAAAAACATTTACCCCTACTATATGCTCAATGTATTATGTTATTTTTTCCTCAATATATATCCCCCAATATGAACTCATGTGGTATGGTATTGCTCTCTGTCCCAGCAAAGTCCTTGTTCAACGAGTCACCATCAGAGTTCTAATTGGCTTACAATCCTTCATCTGAAACATTTTCAACTTTTCTTTAATTTACTTGGTTTGACAAATGAATATGCCATTTTCTTCCTAAGATATCTAAAGTCCCAAGATGAAATTAATTTCACCAAGTAGTGACATTTTAGATTCACTTTGAATGTCACTAGAAAACTTCTCACTTAGTCTGTCATCATTTCTATGAAAGATGACATCATCCACATACACTTCAATCAGGGTCAAGTTGTCTTGTTTAACCTTTATATATAACGTGTTGTCAACACTTCCTCTTTTGAATCTTTGTTTATGAAAATACTTGTCCAAGTGAGTATACAAAGCTCTAGGAGCTTGCTTGAGACCATATAGAGACTTCTTTAACATGCAAACACAATCTTCTTGTAAATAAGCATAAATCATTTAGGTTGTTCTATGTAGACTTCTTCCTTCAATTCTTTGTTTGGAAAGGTTGACTTCATATCCATCTGATACACTTTAATTATTCTTGAACAATCATAGGCCAAGAACATCCTAATGGGTTCCATCTTGGAAACATGTGGACATTCCTCTTTAAAGTATATTGCTTTAACCTACGCAAATCCTTTACAAATAATTTTTTTTCTATTCCTAGTTTTTGTCCATCTTGATTTAGCTTGTTCCTGAAAACCCATTTTGTATTAATGAATTTTTTTTCCTTCAGCCTTGGGACTAATTTTGATGTGTCATTTTTTTTAATTTGATCGAGTTCTTCTTACATGGCCTTAATCCAATGTTCATCATGTCTAGCTTCTTCAAAGTTGCTAGGCTCAAACATGGATAATAAAACGATATGACCTTGTTATGGAATTCTTCTTCTGGTTCCTACTCCTGCATTGATGTCCCCAATGATTTAATATGAAGGATGATTCTTTTGATACATATTTTAGGAGTCTTGGAAGGTGCTTATTGATTATCTCCTATCTTATTCTTCTTGATATTTATTCCTTTATATGATTTTAATTCCTTGTGGGCTTCCTCTTTGATGTTTTCTAGTTCTGCTTCTATTGTCTCTTGTTCGCTTGAAGATGAGCTTCCTTGCTTGACCTTTTTTCCACGAACATCATCAAATGTTACATTCATGCTTTGAACTATCTTGATGAGTCTCTGACTATAGCATTTGTGTGATTTACTTTTCTATGAGTATCCAAGAAATATGCCTTTATCTACTTGAGAGTCAGAATTTTCCAATTTTCTTGTCCTCCCTTTTAATGTAACATTTTCTCCCAAAGACTTCAAAATTCTTGGCATTTGCTCGTCAAAGTTACTTCGATGCATCCCTCAACTCAAAATATGCATTTTTGTCTCCACTACCTGAACACAAAATATGTCGCTAAATTTTGGATCATTTCGCATACTTCTAGCCATTTTTTATATTGTTTTATTCTTTCTTTGATAGAGCCCATTTTGTTTTTTTTGTCTCGGTTATTTAGAATTGTCTCTTTATTCCATGCTCCCCATGGAAGTCTTGGAATTCTTTAGATGTGGATTCCCCTTTGTTATCCAATCTCAAACATTTGATTTTCAAAGTAGTTTCATTCTCAACCATTTCCTTGTAGATTTTGAAGCATTCAAAGGCTTCAGACTTATTCTTTAGAAAAATGACTACTATCATCCTAGTATAATCACTAGTCATTAGCATGAAGTCTTGTTCACCATCCAATCCTTTGGTTCTTACTAGTCCACATAAATTGGTGTGTTTCAACTCTAATGGTTTTGTCATGGAGTGTTCATTGGTCTTGAATTAAACTCTTGTCTATTTTCCAGACTTGTAGTGTTTCCATGAGGTACTAGTTGGTTTTGAAATATGTGACATTTACCTCAAATCTTCATTTTTATTGATTCCCACAAGGTTGTCAAATTTTATGCATCCCATCCTTTTACGCCAAAGCAAGCTTTCATGCTTTTTTGCCAAGAAACAACCTTTCATTTTAATCTCATCCAATTTGTATATATCATTTGGAGACCTAGTTGAAGTTTCCACTGGATTTCTAGATCTCTCTTTCCTAATTTCACATTTTTTTGTGTCAAATAACAATTTGTGTGCTTGATCACACATTTGACTTATGCTTAGAAAACAATGATTCGTGTTTTCTATGAGTAGCACATCTTTCATTGTAGCACCCTTGCCTCCTAGGTTAAGTGTTCCTTTTCCTATAATATTTGCAAACCCATTATTCTTAAATGAGATTGTTCCAACATTTCCTTCCTCCAAAGATATAAGTTAATTTTTATCCCAATCATATGTATCGAGAAACCACTGTCAAAAAACCATACTTTCTTCTTTTTTTGAGCTTTTAGAGTGCGTGTGAAACTTTCATTTTTCATCTTCCAGACCTTTGGAGGAGAATTTTTATTTTGTTGTGATTCCCTAGGAGGAATGGTTAACTTGCAATATTTAGCCAAATGTTGAAAATTGTTGCATTTATAGGATTCTATTTGATTACTCAAGTATCCAAACCTGTTATAATTTTTTTTGTAATCTTTTCAAGAATTTTTGGGATAATTATCCTTGGAGTAACTTCCAAAGTTACTTTTGTTTCTAGCATAGACTTTACATTTTAAAACTTTATGTCCAAACTTATTGCAAGAATAGAAAAGACCAAGAAAGATGGTTTGAAATTGAGAGGGGCATAAATTCATGATGTTATTCTCCAAATGCCTTCTTGAGATCTCTTCGATGTGGGCTAGTGACTCTGTGTCTCTTAGACCTTTTGTTTTGTTGGGAACCTTTCTTCCTTCTTGATGGAACCCTTAATCATTTATTCATAAGTTTTATGTCTATTTTCCTTTTTTGTCATTGATAAACTTGAGCCTTTTGCAAATGTTTATTTGTAGACTAATACTATCTTATCAGTACATGGCCTTTCACTGTTAATGATTTCGTCCAATAATTTGGAGTTGTTTGCAAGGTTCTGTTGGACATTCCGTTTTTGTTCTTCCTTCCATAAAGAGACTATCTCTGCTTTGAAATCTTCCCTTGCCTTGCTACTTTCATCCAGTTATTTTTTGAGTGATTCTTCAATTTTTCTTACTTCTTCCAACTGTATCGTAAGATTGATGATAATATTTTCTGATTCTTCGGACTTCTTATTGAGTCTTTTGATATGCCTTTCAATTCTCTTATCTTGGCTTCCATTGTTCACACATTTCCTCTTTCAACCATGAGATTCTTCAAAGCGAAGATAAGCTCTCTTTCAATATCAACCTCACCTTCTTCTTCTTCATCATCTTCTTACTCTTTAGGATTTTCCTTCTCGTTGTCCCTTGCCATGAATAACTCTCTTCCTATGTCATTTTCTTGACACTATCACTCTCTTCTTCAGATGAGGATTTGTCTTCTTTTGAATAGAAGCCTTTCTTGCATCCTTTCATTTTACCTTGCTTTTTGTATCTTCTCTTATTTTTCTTTAATTTCCCATGATCTTCTTTTTCATCATTATTGTCTAAGCTCCTTGCATGAGGACATTTAAAGGTGAAATGACTAATCTCACCACAATTGAAACATATTAAGGGGACCTTACCTTTGTATTTTCCTATTCCTCTTTTCAACTTTCTCACAAAGTTAGTTATCTCTTCATCTAAAATTTTGTCATTGCAACAACTATGACTTCACTTTGATTGTAGTTTGTTTCTCCCAATCTTTTTGGATGTTGTGAAGGTTGCTTCTCTGTTGAATGGATCATTAGAGAAAATTTCATCCTAAATCTACCCATTAAATTTTTTCATACATAATCTGTAAACCAATTAAAATCCTTTAAATTTAAAAAGAGGTACATGTAAATATTTTGGAGGGAGAATAAGAAAAAAACTATTCTTTTTTGAATGTATTTTTGGCTTATCTTTGTAAAGGTTTTCTCAATTTTCAATTGTAGACACTTGTTGGATACATAATTAAATTCCACATCCAACGAGTACCCATTATGCATAGAGAATATCCACACTAATAAAAAATGAAGATATACTAAAAAAACATGTTCACCACACTTTTTTAATGTATCTTTAATTTTTATTAATGTGAGTCTTCTCAAAAGTATATATAATGTGTACTCATTGCATATGAGATTTAATTCCGCATCCAACAACTATCTACAATTTAAATTTGAGTAAATGTATAACGAGATAAGCAAAAAATATAAAAAGAAAATAGTTTTCTTTTTTTCCCTCCAAAATTCATAACTCTTATTTTATTATTTTTCCTTAGGAAGACACTTTTAGGCTAAAATGTCATCTAATGACTTTTATTCTATTTTAATTTTGTGAGTTGTATGTATTCCATGCAACTCATCCATGTTGACCTTTTATAAATCTAATCTTTCTTCTAGCACAAAAACATTGGGATCAAACCTCATTGGAAGTGATCTCATCATTTTTCAAACAATCACTTTGTTTTCAATTAGTTATCTGAAACCTTCTATTGAATTTACCACTTCATCGGCATGGAGAAAATAAGCTGCAATATGTTCATCTTCATTCATTTTCAGCTGCTCAAATTGTCCTCTGAAGGTATGAAGCTTGGCATCCTTGTCCTTCTAGTCCCCTTCATATATGTTTTGGACCTTGTCCCAAACTTCTTTTGTTCATTTTAAATGTGTTACTTTAACATATGCTAATTTTTTTAAGCCATTCAAAATAGCACTCACAACTTTAGCATTACTATCATAAAGATTTTTACCTACATCATTTGTTGGAAGTGTTGAGAGCTTTGTGTATCTAGTCTTTACAGATTTCCAAACATCATATCCTTGTGCTTGCACATACACTTTCATCCTTCCACTCCAAAGCACATAGTTATGTCTATCAAATACTAGAACTCTGACCTTTGTGCACTCCATGATATCCCTTCCAGAGGTTAGACTGATTGTGAAGCAACATGTTATGATACTAATTGTTGGAAATACTAAAGGGGTGAATCATTATCTCACTTAAATTAGTTAATTATAAAAATTTAGAGCATGAACAATATAAAAATAAGCATTAACAAATTCAAAGAGCAGTACACAACAAATTTTTGGTGGAAACCCTTAATGGATAAAAATCGTTGAATGATTCTCTAATATATTTTATGAGTACAAAATTCTTTAGCCCCCACTAAGGAGGAAGTCCCAACTCCCTAGTACTCTAGAAGAGCAGTTAGTTTATCAGGAAGCTCCAACTCCTTAAAGGATGCAACTACACGCTAATTTACCAACTTCGACTGGAAGGATGCTCAAATACCTTTGTTTTATTAGCTACAACTGATAGGATGCTCCAACACCCTACAAGCTCCAACTTTCCCTAGCACCACCCTACGACGTTGAAGTATTTTCAGGCTACAACCTGAAGAATACCTCACTCTCTTATCTTGCACCACCCAACCACCCTCAAATAGCAAAATGTTGAAGATAAATTGTGGCCCCCCATACTAGGGACAATGACCCACTTATAATGATATTCAATGGGACCCCACACAAAAACCCTAATTAGCATTATCTAACAAAATCATAACCAAATTGCAGTTGACAACTAGGGTTCATATGCAACAAATTAAACCCATGCACCATCAACTAATACATACACATAATTACGAAATCCTAGCTAGGGTTTATCGTAAAACATCATAACTAATTGAAAACAAAGTGATTGTTTGAAAAATGATGAGATCACTTCCAATGAGGTTTGATCCCAATGTTTTTGTGCTAGAAGAAAGA
>Ga0115848_100956_pt1 | contig 11947 bp, 7 predicted proteins | sample InSIn3gowninarea_FD_83862 | JGI IMG/M metagenome (GOLD analysis project Ga0115848, IMG submission 83862) | reverse complement strand
TTCAATTGACTTATTGGGCTCTCAAATAAGTAACTAAAAAGCCTGCTTCCGCATCCTCTCCTCTCCTCTCCTCTCCCTCTCCTCTCCCTTATGGTCGAGCACCTAAAGGTCCTTAACAGTCGAGCACCTAAAGGTCCTCTCCTCTCCCTTATGGTCGAGCCCCCTAACGGGTCCTCTCCCTTATGGTCGAGCCTGCTTCCGCATCCTTAACAGTCGAGCCTGCTTTCGCATCCTTATGGTCGAGCACCTAAAGGTGATGGCGGCCAGTCGAGCCTGCTTACGCATCCTTATCAGTCGAGCCCTGTCGGACCTCTCCCTTATGGTCGAGCACCTAAAGGTCCTCTCCTTAACAGTCGAGCCTGCTTTCGCATCCTTATCAGTCGAGCACCTAAAGGTGATGGCGGCGATGGCGGCCCCGAGCGAGAAATCGATGGCGGCCCCCCTCTCAAATAAGTAACTAAAGGCAGTCGAGTGTGCTAACGCACCCTCACCATATGAATAGTGAGTGACCCCTAAAGAATATAGGGCCCTATGGTCGAGCGCCTCCGGACCTTATGGTCGAGCACCTAAAGGTGATGGCGGCCAGTCGAGCCTGCTTACGCATTCAATTTACTTATCCCCTCTCAAATAAGTAACCAAAGAGCGCCTCCGGACCTTATCAGTCGAGCCCTGTCGGACCTCTCGATGGCGGCCCTTATGGTCGAGCACCTAAAGGTCCTTTTGGTCGAGCCCCCTAAAGGGTCCTCTCCCTTATGGTCGAGCCTGCTTACGCATCCTTATTAGTCGAGCGTGCTTACGCACGGTCCTATTCTTGCCATTTGAGGAGGCGGAGGTTATCTTTCCCTACTCATTTTGCCCCACCCTCATGATGCTAGTATGATCGTGATGTTCCAACCTACCCTTATTGAAATCATTATGGTGGTGAGTGTTATTCCGATAAATCCTTATTCCAATCATCCGGAGTGTATGTTAGTAGTAGTTCATAAATCATCAACATCATAATGTGTGGAAGGTGCAGTAGTGTTTTATTCCTGTGATTAGTAGCTGTAAGTGAATAGCCTAATTGTGCCTAATCACAAGATCTCCTGCATATGGGTAAGGGTGTGGTTCAACCCTTCTACTCATCAGTGCAAGGGTAACGTTAGTAGAGCTCATGCCAGTGGGTGTTCTGGTAGTGGAGTTGCTTTTGTAGGTATCTACCCTCCAAAAAGATGTATATACATGCCCTGCGATAGCAGCTAATCCGTATGCGAGGACTGCATGTGGGTGCTAGCTGCGTGCTGTGGAGGTGAGGGGAATAATATATATATATATTTCCATCCCTCGATTATGATTCATTCCGATCATAAATAATTAGGAATATTGTTTAATGATCCGTAACATAGGTGATTATGAGCTGCGCACATCATATAATGCAGCTATGGGTGCAGTTACTGCCCGAATTACATAAAGTTCTGTGATGTGCTGAAGCCCGGGTGAAGCATACTCCCCTCCCCACCCTTATGATAATATGCCACTGAACGTAGCTTAGTGTGTTGTTAGTAGCGAATGTGTGGATAAAGAACCAATCACACTGAGCAGGACAAACAGAGAGACACAAGCTTAGCCGATCGATGGGCATGAACACTAGCCGAGCTGCATGGTACAACAGCGATGGGCAATCAACCCGAACCGATCCACTCATTCAAACCGTCAAACAATCGATAGCCACTAACGCCAAAGGCAAACAAATCCATCAACAAAGGCTCATGAACCCGATAAAACATGAGCAATACAACCGAACCAGGGCCCAACGAGCCATTGAGCCATGAACACCCAGGGAGACAGAACAAATCCATCCGAACAAGTAACCCAGGTAGAACAAGTGATCAGACATGAAGCCAAAACCAACGAGGGAAACAGACCCAACGAGTCATCAACCACAACCCAGAGACACGGAGGAACTACACCAGAGGAACACAGATACATTTCCAACCACGGAGGCACTACCCAGGACAATGCCCATAGCCAAGGGAAGGGATTGCCGGATCGAAACTGAGGAACCATCGCATAACCCATCGGAGCTAGCCATTGATGAATGCCAACGAATGCCTCTGAGAACCTTGGGAGTATTCTATTCTATTCGACCTATCGCAATGATACAAACCCAGAGCAATTGAGGAACCATCGTAGCCCTACTGATTGGATCGTATTAGCCCATATAAACCGAGGAAGAAACCAGAGGCACATATACATCTACACACATAAGAGCTAGACACATCATCAACACAGCCAATCCACATCACTGAAGAAGCTCACATACGAAATAACATCATCACTGACCCTTGATCGGTCTCAGAAGTGGAAATACTTCTTGGTGTGACTCATCCTCACTTGTTCGGGTGAGTGCTAAAGCCCTTGATGCAGTGCAAAGTGTTCATACTTTTTTCCTGGTATTGCTAAGAAGTGGGAATACTTTGATCTCAATCTCAGTCCATTAGTCAATCCATCCCTCAAAGGCGAACATAACATACCGAAATATGCTTGCCTCAGAGATTTGGATGGAAGGAGTGCCTACAAAGAGCTGTACTAATCCTTACCAGTGCCCATCAATCTCCATCTCAGTGCCATCCATTCCAGTGCCTTTACCCTTCAAAGAGTGCTCCCCTTCCCTTCCTCAGAGGCTTCACCGGGACTAAAGCTTAGTGGGGTGGCTTCGAGGGAGTAGTGGTTTTGTACCCGAATTGTACCCAAAATTCTTAAATGGTGGGGGCTATCGAGTACCAAAGGAGCTACTACCGAATACCGATATCGAGGGTTTCAATTATGTATGTGAGCTTCGATCGAACAGCCGTATAATCAATATTTGATATGCTTATTTATACTTAGGGAAACCAGCGCAGGCAGGGTTTTGTTAGAAAGAAGCACAGTACGAGGTGTTACCCCTGATTTCGGGATCGGGAAAGGAATCGCACTGATGCTGATGGGAGAGGCGATGGCTCTGAGATCGATGGGCACGGATGGCTCGGATTCTGATGGGAAAGCATGGTAATCGATACTTTGATTTAAAAAAAGAACCCACCCACCCTTGCTGCAGTTCTACAGGTGGGCAGGGAAATGGCGTTTTAGGCCGTTATCGGACTTGCGTTCGTGGATCATATAATTTAGCAGGCAGGTATGCTCTCTTTACTGATCCTAGACTGGTTCAGGGAGGTCAATTTAGCACATGCCACAATGCTTTCATCGGGTCAGATACAGTGGAGTGCAAACGATTGGTCGATGGGGGCTCGAGTATAAGGGGAAAGCCAAGGCGAAGGGTCAGGGGTAGGTCAAAGGTACTCGGGCCGCCCTAATCTGGTTCACCCTTGTCGTACTGATGACTCTAGATCGAGGGGTTGATGCCTAATACACGAGTTCTGCCCTCATGGATCTGGAAACCGACACAACATGGAGGAAACTTGCGTGCGGAGCGCAATTAATTAACTAGTAGTGCGGTTGGATCTTCCAGCACTGGCGAACTCTCTATGGGACAGGAGGGAATTGATGGGACGGGATCGAGACAGAGGAGTTGATAGGTCAGGTAGGTAATGGGATGTTCTAGCACCGGCGAACTCCCTATGAGCTAGGAAGGATTTGATGCTGATGAGCGAGCAGCGACCTTCCACTCGTACTGATTCTGCTGATCCGGTCCCAATACTAATCGTACTGATGCTTAGTCGGCAGATTGATTGATGGATTGGAAGCTGGGTAGCTGGGTACCGGATAACATGTGCTAGCAAACGGAGACTTCGCCGCTTCAACCCTCATGACATTACCAGCCAGCCGGAATGATGAAAGAACTATTGCCCCGCAAACAAAGAGAAATATTATATCACCGGTGTTAGGGGAAGAGGTGGAATGGAATTTGAATTGGGAGGCAACGGAAACTGAAAACGAGAGGATTCAGTAGTCAAAGACGTACCTATTCCGAGCCCAGCTCCGGCTAATCGATTTACTCAATACAATCTTGAAAAGAGGAGGAGGGCGAAAACGAGCAGGAGGATCATATGTAGCAGCGCCAGGGTTACCGTCCCTCCAATTCGAAAGCTAACGTGAATCTCCCTCCCACTTAACCCGACCTACTACCGGGAAAGGGATAACCGGTAAGGATTAATCCGGTAGGCGACTGACCCGACCTTTTTGCACTACGTGAAAGAAAAGAAATGTATAACCTTAACCAATTCCACGATGGATCGGCATCGTAAATGATGGGATGGTATCGATTTGTTCGTTTCATTATAGGGGATTGGACCATGTAGGGGAGAATGAGTAGATACCAATCCATTCTTTCGATATTTATTTTCACTATAATAGAATATAAAAGACTCGTTCTTCGCATAACAATTGAAAGACTTTACTTGGGCCATACATACGTTATTTAAAAAAGGATATTTATATTGATCGGGAGCCAACTAACTGGGCCCTGATCGATTGGGAGCTAATCCATCCATTCATCCACCTTTCTCTCTGCGAGCATGCATGGAAGGAACCCTCCCTTGGGTAGGTAGTTTAACCTGTTTATTAACTTAAAGAAAGAGAATATCTGGTTCCGAAGGGGAGACGACCTCCTTAAAATGCCATTGCCCAGACTATCCATGACCAAGAGATATTCTTTACTGCATTAGATAGCCAGGTGCAAAAAAGATAGATTCTATACCGCATTAAGACGAAGACGATAGCCAGGTGCAAAAAACAAAACATAAATAAAACGAATGAGGAGTATGATCATCGATAGCCGCTAGCTTCAAATGAATGAGCCATGCGTGTCGTGTATAAATCATTTCATTAGCCGCAGGTCAAGCTATGTATCAGGAAGGTGGGAGAGAAAGGCTGAATCTCATAGTTGCAAACATGCTCTGTGCTGCGCCAAGTAAAGACTAGCCAATGTTCGCTTCACTGGCGTCCCATCGTTTTACGCTTACTAGTCCAGTTCCATACCTAGCCAATAACGCCTTTCACCCTCCCTTTCTTGGGCTTTCTCTTGAATAGAATACCTCGGGAAAGCTAGTTGCCTTAATATGGTATTCTATTTAGGCACTTCAGTGAGCAAACTGGCTTGATGTATGCATCATAAGGTCCTTTCCTCTGTTGCTTCGGGGTAAGAAGCATTGGTTAGAAGGAACCAAAAAGCCATGGTGATTTAAGGAGAAGGCTCCGGCTGGTAGGCGAGGAAGGATGGGGAAGGTGCCTGATTTAGTTAGTTTCTTTCTCTCAGGATGATGCATGCGATAAGCGTTAGCTAGTAGCTCCAATCGGAAAGAGTAAAAGAAAAAAAGAATAAATAGCTTTTACTTAGAAAGAAAGAGAGGTTTTGGATGTGGGAGCATTCATATAGTGGAAAAAAAGGAATACCAATTGGAGTGCAGCACTCATTCCTTCCCGCCTAGATATACAACAGCTGGTTGGGGTGCAGCACTTATTAATTGATATACAAAGGATTGAACATGTGGGAGAAGGGTTTGAAGCAGAGCGATCTAGGAAACACAAGTAGTCTGCCTCAACAAAGTGAGTTACACGTACAGTAGAGAGAGAAAGAATAGTTTAGATGGACGAGGCCGCCATCATTCCTATTTTATATAATATGTGGAGAGCACTCCCGGGGTTGGAACTTGGCAATAGCAGAACTAGGAAAACTTTGGGACTTTACGATAGAGAAATAGGTTGGGTTGGGAAAGGACGGATGAAAGGAAAGGTCCCGGAGGGGCTTGCGCTTCCTAGTGCAAGGGAAATAATTGCATAAATAAAGGTCCCGGAGGGGCTTGCGCTTCTGAGGGCAAGGAATGCGAACCCCAAGAAAGAAAGGAGCTAGAGACGGAGCTGATCTATTAGTGGGAACGGGGTGTAGAATAAGCAAATAAAGGCTCAGCGAAGGACGGACTCTTTCGCGAGTAACCTCTGTCATTGAAGGGGCTAAGCTGGCACAACATCCATTTATTGGCTAGGTGAAATGGATATTCCATTGGCTAGGTTAGTCCGAGAGTAGGGTACTCCCATGATCTCCTAATCTCTAGGTATTGGTATGGAATCAATAGTGTTACTGAGGACGGAGGCATAAACCAATCATCTCGTACGGAGAACCAACTAAGTGCAAAGGAGATATAGCTGATGCCGTGGACCAAGCCTCCTAGCGCGTAGGGGGTGTACTCTCAACATTGGATAACTGGGATAATTGGAGCTAGACCCGCTATGTTATGTGCACCAACCATAGTGAGTCGCCTTCGGAGCTTTGATTAGCCGAGATCCTATTTCTACGTAGATAAAGGCTCTTGGATCTGCCCACTACACAAGCTCTATATGTCCAATTTTGGCTTCTGCTTGAAAAGGATCTTATTTTCTTCCCGCTCCTGGAGAATAGTAAGGTTTTCCCGCTACTGGCAATAGAAGGTGTCCCAATAGGTATGACGGGAGATAGTTGAGCTAGAGTGCACCCGACGACCCCTTCACATTTCACATGACTTTCACGCTCGCTTTCAAGCCTTGCACCGTACTTAGTTCATAACTAAGGCAGATGGTAGGAAACAGCATCACTGAACAGGCAGATGGATATTCACTATAGTAAATCCTTGGTGCCGTGCCCTAATGCTTGGTGCCGCCTAACAGCCAAGGGATGGACAAAGAGGAGGTGGGAGGTGGGAGAAGCAACTAGTGGGGTGAATCCGGGCCCTATTCCGTTAGTCGAGTAATAAACCTACACTATCTCTATATTTGGGCCGGTGATATGCTTTACCTAAAATTTGATAAGAAAGGAAGAGGTGGGCGTCCCCTTAGCTCCAGCGAATAAGCTATAAGTTGTATCCTTTGAAAGACTATTCCACTCAACTCTGATTTCTGCCTTATTCAACTTCAGCCCATGGTTTGACTTGAAGCGGGTCGAGGGGTATTATAACTATTTTTCCTTGCGCTTCCTAGTGCAAGCCCCTCCGGGACCTTGTCCTTTCTGCTTTATTCTATCTTTCTCTAGAGAGATAGTGGCTTTCATTCTCCTTCCCCAAGGTCGACCGACGAGGGCTGAGAATGATGTGCTGCATTCTTTTGGGTCAATCACTTCGAAAGAAACTTTTGGTGATATCCCCATGATTGTAGTCTTGGCATTCCTCCATACTCCTATATGTTAAATAACCTTCTACTGCTTCTATCGCTTGCCCACTTCACGGGCCATAACCGGTACTGCTTCTACTTCACGGGCCATAACCTTCTATCGCTAGCTGCTACTGAGTAACCGTCTACCGCTACTCGTCTCGTGCTGTCACTTCCTTGGAATGATATCACCGGGAATAGATACTGTGCGGAGCTGAACCTCGTCCCGTACAGAGTGTCATGGGGAATAAGGCGTCCTCGTACCCATCGTTATCCGCAGCATAAAAAGCACTTAACTAAGAATAAGAAGATCTTAGCTCAGTGATCGAATATTCCCAATTTCTTTGTGCATAATGACATATATAATATATGCTCGGAATATCCCTCATTCAGAAACCGATAACGTAATGACATATATAATGATCTTGATTTCGGTAACTAGAGGCAGCCTTGAGCAATATATCAACCCCCAAAAAGAAAGAAAAGCATAATGACATATATAATAGATCTCATTCATGACTGGAAGAAATGAATTTGAGGGGAAGAAATAGAAACTTACGCTCTGCTATTCTCTTTGAGGGGAAGAAATATGAGGGATAACCAACCCTCCCTATTACGGAGTGTTCAACTGGAAAGTCTTTTGGGGTCAACCCAGCCCCCCCTCCCGATAAGTCACTTCAAGCCTTTCCCCTCCCGTTTCAGAACCTTCCCATCCATTACGGTTCATAGGGTATTACGAAGGCGGATATCTCCGTGGCCTGCGGAGTCATGCTGGTGGATGAAGTGGTACGCCCTACCATCCGGCCTGCCTTATGGCTTGCTTGCGCGAACTAATGCCGGTAGCCTTTATTCTACAATGGGTGGGTGAGTTAGCTTGTTACGGCACTAACTTGGACAGGTGGATAGATCCAGCCAGGAAAGTCCTGAAAAAGCCAGGTGACCCATTTTACCAAGGTGGTCTCGCCTTTCGCCGGCCTTACCTTATGAAGTAATCTCTATTTCTTTCTTTTCGGTAACTAGAGATAGATAGAATCAAGAATGAGAATGACAATCCCTCACCATATGAATAGTGAGTGACTCCGTCCCAGCTGGTAATTCATTCAAGGTGCGAAGCCGCTTGTCCCTCCGGGGGGCAAGGAAAATAGATAGATCGAACTAGAGATATAATAAAGAGTGTGACCCTCACCATATGAATAGTGAGTGACTCCGTCGATGGCGGCCTTGACAGTCGAGTGTGCTAACGCACCCTGGTGTACACTTCTAAACATAAGTCATAGTATAATGCGCATCATGATGTTTGGTAGATAATGCATGCATCTCCATCATGCATGTTTGCTTCATCATGCATCGTTTTGCCATCTCTAATGCAACATATATAAGGCATCCACAGACAGATCTCAATCCAACTGGGAGAAATAGATGCATCCACATTCTCCATCATGCGGTCGCATTTCCTATCCATTCAGCATTCTCCGAACGCACCGCAATAGAGCGATGACAAAATATGGGGTATCGGTCCGGATCCGATAGCGAGTATAGACGTGTCTAAGGGCGAGTATAACCCAATAGGTCAGAGTGTCAGATTGTGAATTCGAAAACACGGGTTCGAATCCCGTTATTCGCCGCACCCCATTGTCGACCAGGCCCTCCCCCCCCTATGAAATAAGTAAAGCGATGGGCTTTCAATACGTTACGCTTCATATTTCTTCCCCTAAAAGCTAAGCCAAGGAGATAAGTCAAATAGTTATGCCTAGCTTTCAATATACCTATGTGTAGCCTAGCTTTCAATACGTTACGCCTAACTTGAAATATGCTACGCCTCACCTTCACACGCTCCCTCACCTGGTACTTCTCTCCCCGGCTTTTCATGGCTCTTCCTTGACGAAGTATTACTTCTTTTATAACGTATTTACTCATATCATTTTGGTAACTATAGATAGAATAAAGCCAAGGTGCGAAGCCGCTTGTCCCTCCGGGGGGGCAAGGAAAATAGTAAGTTACACAGCACCATGGAAACTTTGATTGAGGGGCTAAAAATAGCAGTAGTGTTATGGAGTTATGTCTTTTGGGGTATCGGGTTATGGGTCACTATTTTGGTTTCTTCGCAACTCCGTGACTCGATTGATCATAGGGGCGAGTCACTAACCGTACCTCACCCACGACGGGTGAGTACTCCGTTCCTCTCCCTTTGGTCGAGCACTTCGTTCCTCTCCTCTCCTCTTCAATTTACTTATTGGGTGGGGGGCTTATCAGTCGAGCCCCCTAAAGGGTGATGGCGGCCTTATCAGTCGAGCCTGCTTGCGCATCCTTATCAGTCGAGCCCCCTAAAGGGTCCTTGACAGTCGAGTGTGCTAACGCACCCTGGTGTTTATTTCGTTACATAAGTCATGGCAAGGCCCTGTCACGTTATAGGCGAACCTACTTGAAGAGTAAGGCCCCCCTGATTCTGGGCCTGAAAGGTCTTATCAGGTCCTGGGTCAACCCAGCCAGTAAGGTCCTGATCAACCCTCTCATTTTTTTGGTCCTCTTCAATTGACTTATTGGGTGGGGGGGCTTTTGGTCGAGCACCTAAAGGTTCAATTGACTTATTGGGTTCTCAAATAAGTAACTAAAAGGCGTTGGTCGAGCCTGCTTACGCATCCTTAACAGTCGAGCCTGCTTGCGCATCCTTAACAGTCGAGCCTGCTTACGCATCCTTACTGGGCCCTTGATTTCTTCCCCTCAAAGAGCTCGAAGAGTTGGTCCTTCCTGCGCCGGTCAACCCCTTCTAAGTAAGGTAAGGTCCTGCGCGTATTTTAGGGGAAGAAATGGCCTGCGCCGGCCTTATTTGGTTGGTTTGGTCCTGCGCCGGTCCTGCGCCGGCCTTATTTTGTCGCCGGCCTTACGAAAGATAAGGAGAACCTTTCGCTACGGGAAAGGGATAACCCTTCGCTATGCTCAAGGGAGATCCTTCCCTTCGCTATGCTCGCTCAAGCCTACACAAATTCCCACCTACACCAATTATGGAAGAACCGGGATAACGGTGTTATGTAGAATTGTACGAACACTGTTAGTAAATACTGCTTGGAACGGGAGGCGGAAGGCGCGCAGTGGAAATGGAGTGGAATCGGAGCCAGCGCGAAAGCAATGGTCGACGAACGAAATAGTTTATTAGGGTCGATCCCTGGTGGGGGGCATGAAATGCCCGACCCCGCCCGATAAGAGGTGGTAGCAGACAACCTAACCTACTAGCTCGCCTCGCGGTGCATAAGTAACTATTTCATGCAAAACCGCCTATCTATTTTGTTACGTTATATATCTGATAATGCCGACGAGGGCTTCAAAATGATTCTCCATAGAGAGGAGGTAGGTGGCGCCCGGTCTACCACTAAAGATGAAGAGAAAGGCCCGGCATTCCAGCCTCCCGCTTCTTCCAACCAATATGTGTTCTGCAACCCAGCCAATTTGATTTTCATTGTACCCATCTTTCCTTTATCTCTCGACTACTGAAATTCAACCGCATTTGTTGATTGAAAGACCTTATCCCGAACAGAACCCCTATCGATTGAAGGAGCATCACTCACCCTACCTATTCGTTCATCCGGGTGGGGACGAAAAACAGATAAAAATGACGAATTAGGTGCCGGCAGCAATTACCTGGCTGGCGCCGTTCGTCTGCCTTTCGTGCGTGTTCTCCATGCATGCAAAAAGTGCACCATTATTTATGCATGCGCAGCTCTCGCTCGCCACATTATTGAACAAAAGAGATAATAGTTATCGGAAGATGCTTTCTCCATCGGTCGGTATTGGACAACGAAGGGAATAATCCATTTATTATTCATCAATTTCTCTCCCATGACGACTAGGAACAAACAAATCAGAAATTTCACTTCGAATTTCGGACCTCAACATCCTGCTGCTCATGGTGTTTCACGATCAGTATTGGAAATGAACGGAGAAGTGGTGGAACGTGCGGAACCGCATATTGGATCACTCCAGTGCGGCACGAAGCCGCTGACGCCGAGTCGGCTCCTATGCCGCTAGCGGGCGCCCTGCTCGGTCCCCTGGCACGGGTGGCGCGTGCCACTTCCGTAGCGCGTCATGAGCACCGGGCAAAAGGCGGTTGAGCCACTCAAGTGGGGCGAACCGCCCCCAAGGGAAAGAAGGGAGAGGGTTGCGAAGGTGGCCTCGTTATCCACACTGTAGGTACGGGGAATGGGGTACGTCCCCCACCTTGGTTGGTTGGTTGTGCCCGGCCTGGGTTTTCTCCGAACGAGCGTTGGCGGGTCCTGGAGTGCCCGTCAAGGGCGCGCATACCCCGGGGTGATTATCACCACCTGCACCCCACGATCGATCATCTCGGCACAGTGGAACGTGTAACCTGCCTGCTGCCCCATTCAATTACACTTGTTCCTGTCATAGCCTACCTAACAGAACGCACGAGGGACAACCCTGGAATACTAAGCAGCCAGCGGGGAGGATGGCACTACTGGCAAATACCGTCTGGCGAAAACGCCGCAGGCGCGAAGCGTGGTAGGCCTGCGCCGAGAGCATAGGAAAATCCTCTCCTTATCAGTCGAGCCTGCTTGCGCATCCTTTGTTTGCGGGAGGAGCTGAGCCCGGACGGTGAAAGAGCCAGGGGAGGCCGGGTCATTGGAAATGGAGAGGCCTTCTGATCCATTTCTTTAGGGGGTGAGGGTGCGTTAGCACGCTCGACTAAAAGGCCGCCATCGACGGAGTCGCTCGACCAACGCCCCCCCCACCCAATAAGCATCAAGGGACGGAGTCACTCACTATTCCGATGGTGAGGGTGCGTTAGTACACTCGACTGTCAAGGACCCTTTAGGGGGCTCGACTGATAAGGATGCGCAAG
>Ga0115848_100955_pt1 | contig 11949 bp, 18 predicted proteins | sample InSIn3gowninarea_FD_83862 | JGI IMG/M metagenome (GOLD analysis project Ga0115848, IMG submission 83862) | reverse complement strand
AATTGGTAATCGAACAAGTCCACCTATCAAATCGGGTTTCAAACTGAAACTGATCAAACCAGAACTGGTCATATCTCAATAAACTAGGTTTTAAAAATATACATGAAATGATTAATTTTTAATGAAAAAAACTAATTTTAAGATTTAAAACCATGATTTCAAACCAATAGAGATCAAATATGCAAATTTTGCTCATTTATATGCCATGTAAAGGTGAATGGAACCAAGTGAAATACATGTTAGTGACAAAATGCATAATCAATGAGGCTCTAAATGGCCTATAAAGTCCAAAAATAATTTTACAAGCTATGGGACCATTGGCCTCTTACAAGACTACAAGTTTACATATCAATTATCAACATGATCACTCCTCATCATGATCAAACCTATCACCACTACTTGACATGGGATCATCAATAGGATCTACATAAACGTCATCTAGATCAGATTCTTTGGATGCCTCAACCTCATCTACAACCTCAATAGTAGCACTAATAGCAATAAAACTAGACCTAATTGAAGCACAAGTTGTTTGAATTGCATGAATAGTGCTTTCAATTGGTTGTTTGCCTTTGCTTGATTCGTCTAATCATTTTGGTTCCAATGGCACTATTAGATCTACATTGGGATCAACCGCCTCTTACTCCATGTCGATATCAAAATCAGTATCAAACTCAGTTGGTTGAGTCTCCTGCACCCATTCTAATGTTGGATCAATATTGTCCAACACAATGGGATCTACTTCAAGTCTTATGTTCATCAATTGGTTGTGCCTTAGTCAAAGGTTATTACACCAAGACAAGATCATTTAATCATTTTTCTTCCAAACAGTTTCTCTTCTTCATGTGTATGCACTCAAAAACACATCAATTGTGCTCACAATGTGAAGCACTGCAAGTTTTGTTGAGGACTCTAACTGCAATATTTTTTAATTGAGGACATTGGCCACCAAATGGATCCAAATAATGTGATGCAAACAAAAATACATTAGTTAGTTAATTTCACTACTTATTTACAAGTATTTATAGTTTGAATTGTAAACAATTGAACTTTAAAAGAAAAACAAATTGGAATTGCTTACCTCATTGATCCACATCTCTTTCCATCTTTGCCAAGTTTTTTTCCAAAGTTACCTACTATCATACTGAAAAGAATAAGTTGTTTATGTATTTCCAACTAGTCATAATGGTTAGGGACCATGTGATCTATGCAATCGTACAACCCATATCTTACCTCCCCAGGGTGCACATCTCCTAGCTGAGGTTTATAATGATACATTGGGTTGAGGAAATACATGGTTGCACGTATAGGATTATCGATTTAATTGTTCCATTTGTTATCAATGACCTACCAAATAGGCCAATATTTAGCTAATTTATCCTTGTAAGCTACCCATATCTACTCCTTTTCCTAATCCATAGCCTCATAGATGTATCCCATGGCCAATTTTTCCCCATCCACTATTTGTAACAACTTAAAATGGGGCTCGCCAATTTTCACAATCTTTGCAGATTTTTGCCAAAAAGAATTTTCAATATCTTTCTTTTTGGTGTCATTTCCATCTTTTCTATGAGCCCACCAAGATGAAGTTGATTCATTAGACAGAAACACTGTCTTCAAGTATTTTTGTTGAGAATTCAAACATTGTAATGTAAGGAAGTGAGTTGCAAATCTTATAATTGTGGGCCTAACAAGCTCTTTATCCCCTGTGTTTTTCCTCATTAGGCTCAATACCTATGACTAGTTGCAGATGTATTTTGTGATGCACTTGGCATGCTTTATGGTTTTCTTTTACCCACTCCACTTTTCCTTTGTGCTCAAGCATGTGGTTTATGCAATGTGCAACACATGGAGTCCAAAATATTGTCTTATATTTGGAATTTAACATATTTCCATCAATAATATAGTTTGAGGCATTCCTTGTGATGACTTGCACAACATTCTCTTACCCCACTACCTAAATAATCTCTTCCAAAAGCTAAAATAGATGGTTTTCATCCTTCACCTTATGAGATGCATCAACTAATCTCAAAAACATGGTTCCTTGAGGGAAACAAACAAGGAAATTAATGATGGTGCAATTATTTCCATCAGTACATCCATTTGACATGATGGAACAACCTGTTTTGGCCCATGACTATCTCTACTCAGTCAAATACGCATCAATGAAAAAAAAAAAAATTGCAAAAGAGTTCCCCTCAAGTCATTCACACTAGGGCCTTTGAATCCCTTTCTTTCAACTATAATGGAGTCCCACATAACTTGGTAATAAGGTGAGTGGGCAGTATTAAATGGGATATATGCATAATACCACCATCTAGCAATGTATTGAAAAAGATATTCTTTGCATTTCTTTTTCCAATGGTCATCCAAAGTTGGTTGACATTGAGTTAGACTTGGTTGGGAGGGAGTGGGAATAGCAAAGGAAGTGGTGGTAGAAGTTGTGAAATAATTCTAGATGTTTGTCCTCTTTTTTCCTTTAGATTATTGGCCTTGATTATAAGACCTAAGAGTAGTAGGAAAATAGTGAAAGGGGTCATTGGTGGAAGTTCTAGAAGAGGAGTCTTGAATCTCAAAATATTCATACCCACCATCTCTCATGGCTTGTAAAATTTCCTTCTTCCTTGAAATTTTTTCTTAGCTAGCCTTATCCCTATTCGTATTCTCCTCAAACATCTCAAACTTGGAGAGGTATTCTACCCTAATAAGTCCTATCACTTCCTTTGGTGCTCTACATGGTTTTACTTGACCTCTTATCCTAGGCAAGTGTTGTTTCAACGTGAGAATACCTCCTTTGTTCTAATAGATTTTTGGAAATATTTTCATATCATTTTTCCGTTAATCATATCATAATGAGCCCATGCAATGTCCTTGGCTTTTGGAGGAATGGTGGCTAGAAATATTTTAGACATGCAAATAAAATAAAATGCAACTAAGTAAAATGGAAAACCTAAGATAAATTTGGGGGAAAATGGGGCATATTTAGCCTACAAACAAGTTGAAATTGAAGATTTGAAAACTAACAGTCGAAATTTGATAGAACATATAAAAAAATTAAATACATGGACAACAATTGAATATCGATATTTTCAAGTGAAAATACTTACCTGAAAATGGAAACTATCTCCCTCAGCCTCCTATTAAAGATGCCAACTCTACTAACAGCTCCAAAGTAGCTTCAAGCCTACAAGATGACTCCTCCAACAAAAACTCAGCATGCTCCAAGCTCCCAAAGAAGCTCACAAAAACTCCAAGTGATATGCGTGAGGAAAATGAAAGGGGAGATATTTTTTTAAAGGCTTGAAGAGGTTGTTTTTTGAGGGAAACAACCCCTAGTTTCTCTCAAAACCACTTCTAAAACCAAGAAACAACCTTTTGTGGGGTTTGTAGCCAGTGTGGCAATAAATCGATCAGTTTATCGCTGTTCATACCCAAAAATTGTGGGGTGCGCTCAGGTAACCTAGTTGTTCAACCGGTTCGATGCCTAAGGCTAATAAACTACCAAATTTGACTGATGATTGTTTGAGTGCATGATTTAGTTACAGAACATTTTAGTTTCTTGTTGTTCTAATTAGATTTTGTTTCCAGTGTTCATTTACCTTTGCGTTTTAAAGCACTATACTGTAAAACATTACTCTTGAGCAAGTGACCACCTCAGACTGAGTACACTCTTGAGATAAAAAATCATCCCTAGGTTGATAATTAATGTAGGATAAATAGGGGTTAAAAATACACCTTTTATCACTCAACATTTTGGCGCCATTGCCGGGGAGAGTGTAGCCAAATGTTTAAGAATATTAGTGTGCATTTGATAAGTACCTGCTAGGAGAGAATTGGGTATTAAAAATGAAAGGTAAGAACTTGCGTACGTAGCATGTAACAGTCCTACTCCCCCGCCCGCTTTCCTGCAGATTTGTTGATTACTTTGGGTAGAAATAAGTATTTGAGTTGTGTGCATGACTAAGCAGAAAAAGCCTAAAAAGAATCCAAAACTGCTACCAAACCTGACAAAGTTAAGGGTCCAATGACCCTTGGCCGATTGACCTTTAGAGACCATATCATCATGAAAGCATAATCTCAGCCATCAGTAGGTCCTAGAAAATTTACTTCTAGATAACCCACTAGCTCCCTTCGGGCCACGGAATCACCATCTGTAGCCTTTGCTGAGGTGCATAGCCAAACATAAGAAACCGAGCAACATTTTCAAAAAATTGAGAATTCTCGCCCAATTTCTTTATAAGAAGGGAACTCTAGTAATCTTTATGAATGAGGGGGGGAACAAGGGAAATAAAAGAACCAAGATCCCCTCTTGAAGTAGTTCAAACACTAAGCATCCCAGATAAGGGAAGTGCTGTCAAGATCATCCAAAACAAAGCTGAAGAACCTGAAAAGCCAAAATCCCCCCAGATAATAGTTCAGCAAGGAACATTCATCATCCCAGATCAAGGAAGTGTTGTTAAGGCCATTCCTACTCCTTCTAGTTTGCCTAGGAATAACTCCCTAGAAATCCCAAAAGGATATTGGCACATATTTGATCAAATGGCCCAGAACCAGCAAACACCTCAAACCTCCACACTGCAATATCCCATTGTGGACGCTGTAGTAAACACACCTATGAAAGCCATACCTCTACAGCATATCCCTACATTCCATGGTTTAACATCGAAAGACCCAAATGCGTTTCCATTCGAATTCGATGTGTTATGTCAGGGGTATAACTACACAACTTACCCCCACAAACTAAAACTATTTCCCTTCACACTAAAAGGAGCGGCTCTACGATGGTTTATGGGGTTGGGTGGAGGTGTTATAAACGACTGGGATCAAATGAAAAGGGATTTTCTAAAGAAATATCAGGATTATTGTAGGTCTAGAGAATTAAAGGATGAAATATTTCAAATGACAGCTAGACCTAATGACACATTGGAGGAATATGTAGAACGCTTTCAATACAATCTGTAGAGATCTCCTTATGCATCTTTACCCTTACCTGACAATGTGTTAAAAACTACATTAATTAAAGGGATGAAGGAACAATGGGTGGAAACATTAAACATTATGGGAAAAGGTGACATTTATCAAGAAAATTTCGCTGACATTATTGACTTGTGTATCAGGATTTCGAGAGGCAGTACGAGGCTAAAACTAGCAGAACGTGACATGCTTACAAGGGACAAAAAGATCTTTGGTGGAGGTGTAACCCGCATAGAAATCGAGAATTTACTGGAAGATTTTAAAACTGACATATTGGGGACTTTGACAACACAACTCGATATTATGCAAGCTAAACAGAAACAAGCAGAAGTAGAGAAAAATTTGGCAATATTTTGCCCAAGATGCAGAAAGAAGCACATCCATAAAGAGTGCCCGCTAGATACAGTCCAAGTCTATGCCATCTGCACGAAAGACCACTCCACAGAAAATTGTCCCTCCCTCCTGGGCCTGAAAGTAGTCCACAGGGAAGTGGAAGAAGAAACAGAACCAGTGTACCTACTCAATCAGCGTTGTCAATGGCAGCCACGACAAACAGGTATTCCTGTTGATCCATCCTCTTCTTTTTAGTCTCCTCAGGATAATGCTTAGCAATATAATACAATTCGGCAAAATCAGCCACCTTTCCCCAGCTAGTCACAACAGCCATTTTCTACATCACCATGGCCAAATCAAAAAAATCAAACCAATTGGCCAAACTTCCCTTACTGTCCACCATTCTGGCAAAATAATGCATATCTGACACAATGGTCACCCTCCACCTCGCAGAGTCAAGCCTGTCAGTCAAACTGGCAAAAACCTACGAATCAGCCAACCAAAAGGATTCCTCTCCCTCAACCTACACTGCCAATACCATATACGGTGCAACAAAATCCTTAGACCAACTTAAGACTACAACTCCTAGCCCAACCCAACCCGAACCCTAATAATAGACCAGTTCAATCTGTTCAAATAATCGAAGCTCCAGAACTAGAAACCAAGTTAAGGGAGTGCAACGACCTTCAATTAAGGTCTGGGCGCATAATAGAAACTGAGGGAGATAAAAATTCTCAAGTTGAAAATTTGTTTCCTTCATAACAAGTAGTATAAGAAGAGGACTTAGTTAGACAACAAACTCATGATCAGGCAACCACCTCTTCTCCTCCATTCCCAGAAAGGCTAATCATACCGCACCCAATAGAACATCCTGACTTTGACCTTATGGGAGAACTAAGAAATTCTTTTATAAAGATCCCACTCCTCCAGGTTATCCAAGATATCTCGATCTATGCAAAAACCATCAAATAGTTATGTATAAAAAAGCCAAAGAGGAGAATAACAACCAACCCAACCATCCAAGTAGTCGGCACCCTATCTGACTTACTATCAGGAAGAGAGGCACCCATAAAATATGATGACCCAGGGAATCCTATAGTTAAGATGCAAATCAATGGACACTCCTTTCCAAATGCCTTAATTGATTTGGGGGCTGCAATTAATATTTTGACAACCACCACGTGTCAAAAACTTGGCGTTACATCGTTAGATCCAACTACAACCCTACTAGAACTAGCTGACCGATCAGTAGTCAAACCAGAGGGTACACTACATGATGTAATGGTATCTGTGGACTCCTGGGAATACCTTTCCAACTTTCTGATAATTAATCTCAAAAACCGGCTAGATGGACACCCTTAATCTTAGGAAGACCTTGGCTAGCAACTGTTGACACTTACATTGGCTGCCAACAAGGCAGTATGACTATAACTAGAGGGAGTAATGTCAAGAATTTAGCTCTATACACTCCAGCATAGCCAATATTAACAATAATGAAAACTAACAAATAACCTATATCATATCTCACAAAAAACATTAGATCACCATTAACTATATAAGATGCCCTTGAATTTAAAGACCAAATAGAGGATGACATCATTAACAACTTCATTAACCAATCTAAATCTAGATCCCATGTACAATGCCATATGATAGAAGCAGCATTCGATACCGAACTAGAAGAAGATCCCCTCAAAGACACCCATGATCAATCTATACCGACTGCCTTTGTTTACAATAGCAAAAATATAGAAATTGAACCAGGAAAAACTCTGAGCATTAACAAAAATCTTACAGCTGAACAAGAAGAAAAATTGGTCCAACTTCTGAGAAAATATAAGGAAGCCTTTGCATGGGACTACCCAGACATAAAGGGAATTGACCCCCAGCGATGCACACACAAAGAAAGACATTATGAACGTTGAGTTACAAAAAAATTTAGATGTAAACTTTATTTATCCAATCTCTGATAGCAAGTGGGTCTCCCCACTAGTAATGGTGCCAAAGAAGAATGGAAAATGGAGGATATGTGTAGACTACAAAGAATTGAACAAAGCAACACAAAAAGATCACTTTCCCCTTCCATTCATTGATTAAGTATTAGATTCATTAGCAGGAAAGAAATTCTTTTCTTTCCTAGATGGATTCAGTGGATACAATCAGATTTAGATTGTCCCTGAAGACCAAGATAAAACTACTTTTACCTGTCCATGGGAAACATTCGCTTACAAAGTCTTACCCTTTGGCCTATGCAATGCCCCTACCACATTTCAGAGGGCCATCTTAAGCATTTTTTCAGATTTAATAAATGAAAGGCTTGAGGTATATATGGATGATTTCACACCATATGGAGATGATTTTGATCCAGCACTAGAAACACTGGTAAAAGTGTTGCAAAGATGTAACGCCACCAGGCTTTGCTTGAGCCATGAAAAGTGCCACATGATGATGACCGAAGGACTTATCCTGGGTCATTATATCTCAGCAGCTAGGATACATGTAGATCCGGCTAAAATTCAGATAATCTAGTTAATACCTACACCTACTACACAAACAGAGGTACGTAGTTTTCTAGGATTCTCTAGTTATTATAGAAGATTCATAGAACATTTTTCTCAGATCGCTGCACCTTTATATGCACTAACAAGCAATGTTGATTTTATTTGGAAAAATAAGTGCGACCGTGCTTTTGAGGATCTAAAGAAGCTTGTATCAATAGCCCTCATATTAAGGGGCCCAAATTGGGATTTTCCATTCCAAATTTCATCTGATGCTTCAGACACAGCTATTGGAGTAGTCCTTGGATAAAAAGCCATATGTAATTTATTATATTAGCAAAAATCTATCTCATGTTGAACTAAACTATACTGTAACTGAAAAAGAGTTTTTAGTTGTAATACATGCTGTAAATAAATTGAGGTAGTATATCACTAGATATCATGTTGTCTTATATACATATCATTCTACCATAGAATATTAAGCAAATAAACCTGTTACAAATGGTAGAGTAACAATATGGTTGATTTTATTGCAAGAATTTGACATCACAATAAAAGATCAACCTGGAAAAGAGAATCATGTAGCTGATCTTCTCTCACAAATACTGAAACCAGCGAATGCAGCAGCAGTCGAAGATCAATTCCCAGATGAACATTTGTTTGTTGTTACTGCCAGAACACCATGTTATGCTGATGTTGCAAATTATTTAGCAATAGGTAAATTACCCAAGCATCTAACCCCCAATGAACGAAACAGATAGTACAGCGCAGCACTCGATTCTCATGGATTGGGGGCTACCCATTTCATAAATGGATAGATATGCATATTAGAAGATGTGTCTGTGAAGACGAAATATTTGACATTCTGAAAGCTTGTCATGACGGACCATGTGGCAGATATTTCACAGAATGCAAAACTGGTCACAAGGTTTTACAAATAGGTTATTACTGGACTACAATCTTTAAAGATGCTAAGAAGTTTGTATATGCCTGTGATAGTTGCCAAAGGGTAGGATGCCCTAGGCAATCCGATGAAATGCCTTTGCAGCTGCAGTTAGTAATTGAGCCATTCGAGTGTTGGGCACTCGACTTTATTGGTCCAATTAACCCACCATCAAATCAGAAAACATACATATTGGTAGCAACAGAATATGTTGCCAAATGGGTTGAAGCAGAGGTACTACCAAGAGCTACAGAGGACTCTGTGATTCATTTCCTGTTCTAAATATTTGTGCGATATGGCCTCCCGAGGGACATAATTACAAATGGAGGGCCGCAATTTGTAGGCAATAAAATTGCTTCAACATTAAAAAATTACCACATTCGGCACAAAATTACAACCCCTTACCACCCGCAGGCAAATGGCCAAGTAGAGAGCACGAATAAGGTGATAGAGGCAATACTTACAAAAACAATTGCATCACATAGACGTGACTGGGCTTAAAGATTGCTAGAAGCCTTATGGGCATACCGAACAACATGGAGAAATACCACCGGCCATTCACAATATCAGCTAGTATTTGGGAAATAATCCTTCTTTCCAATAGAATTTGAGATACAAACATTAAAAACAGCGCAAGAGGTGGGTTTGAATTTAGATGAGGCCCAGACTAACAGATTACAACAAATTAACGAGCTAGATGAAATCAGGCTCTCGGCTGTTCAACACACTGCATTAATTCAACGACAGAGAGCAAAATGGCATGACGCCCTTATCAAGAAGAAAATCTTCCATGAAGGAGACTGGGCACTCCTATATGATTCCAAGTTTCAGGATTTTCTGGGAAAACTCTAGACTCAATGGCTTGGACCGTATGAAATACAGAAAGTGCATGATAATGGCACCATTACTTTGACTACTATTGACAGATCTAGACATCCGTTTAAAGCAAATGGTCACCGAGTGTGACTATACCATAAACTGCTCTCTCGAGAATCCTTTTACCAACAGCTATGGGAAGATTCTAATATGCAGATTCTTGTTGAGGAAAATAATCCTTCCTCAGCATTAATTCACTGAATAACTCTTTTGCTTTCAAATTTTGTATATAAATTTTTATTTCCTACTTGTATAAAAGACTTTTTATACAAACTTTTTTCCCTGTTGTTCTCTTTCAAAGGAATGGCACTTCTACATTTTTGTTGTTCCTTTACACTTTCGTATTTTTGTTGTTCCTTTTCAAAAGAACAACATTTTTGCATTTTTGTTGTTCCTCTTCAAAGGAACGGCATCCCCACATGTTTATTGTTCCTTTTTCAAAGGAACAACACTTTTGCATTTTTGTTATTCCTTTTCAAAGGAACAACATTTTCGCATTTTTGTTGTTCATTTTCAAAGGAACGATATTTCCGCATTTTGCTGTTTCTTTTCAAAGGAACGGCATTTTCGCATTTTTGTTGTTCATTTTCAAAGGAACGACGCTTTCGCATTTTTGTTGTTCCTTTTCAAAGGAACAACATTTTTGCATTTTTGCTTTTGTTGTTCCTTTTCAAAGGAATGACATTTCTGCATTTTTGTTGTTCCTTTTCAAAGGAACGGCATTTTCACATTTTTGTTGTTCCTTTTCAAAGGAATGGCACTTTCACATTTTTGTTGTTCCTTTTCAAAGGAATAGCATTTTCGCATTTTTGTTGTTCCTTTTCAAAGGAATAGAATTTTCGCATTTTTGTTGTTCCATTTCAAAGGAACGACACTTTTTCATTTTTGTTGTTCCTTTTCAAAGGAACAACATTTTTGCATTTTTGTTGTTCCCTTTCAAAGGAACAGAAATTTCGCATTTTTGTTGTTCCTTTTCAAAGGAACAAAACATTCACATTTTTTGTTGTTCCTTTTCAAAGGAATAGCATTTCCGCTAGATTGTATTTTGTTGTTCCTCTTAAAAGAACAGCACCTCCGCCAGATTGCATTTTTGTTGTTCCTCTTAAGGAATGACGGTTGTTCCATCTAAGGAACAACACTTTTTGAGTGCATTTTTGTATGAACATCATTATGAGAATTTCTTGTGAATAATGATTCATTTGTCATGATCCCTTCACAGCATAAATTTAAATTCATGTAAGAGCACAAAACCAGAGGATACTGAAATCAGCAAACAAAAGAAAAATCGTTATCATTAGAGAAACTGCTTGGTATTGATAAGAAAAAGGGGGGAAAGGATACAACTATTTATATCACTTTGCTATTTTTATTTCCACTAAAACTAAGTGATTGATTATTTTTATCATGTTGGTTCTTCCCTACTCCTAATAACTCTCTTTGGTTATTATTATTGAATAAGAATAAGGGTATAATTTTCTCTATTGAGATGTTCAGACTTCTTCCACCATCCCTACTCTTAAGGAGTGATGAGCCATCCTCTATATATAAATAGGAAGTGCTATATAAAAGAAAAAGAAAAGAAAAAAAAATATCTATCTGATCACTAACAATTCTATGATTTGACAGATGGAGGATAGGGGGTCTCATCAAGAGCCAACCTACCATGTTCATAAGAAAGCAATGAAGTGGCATTCCCATTATGGCCACCACACCAGGGAAATGATCCAAGAGGCACATAAGAACAATAAAAGTCCTTGGAACAGGAGGTCTCATCATGAGTTGGCCTTCCCACCTTTCATTCCTTCCTGGTGAATGGTATTGAGACTCATCTGGTTACCAAGCCAGCTCAATGGCCTCCATTCTCTCAAAAGCACTTTCCTAGGCATACATAAAGGATTATGGTTCCAAGGGTCAAAAAGGCAACTTTGTCAAGGTGATGAACACCTGTGCGCAACAGAGCTCTGCTGATGGTATTGAAGTCATATTACTACACATCAATAGTCATTATAAACCTTCTTGTTATATCTTTATCTTGATCTCAAATGAGAGTATGTTCTAAAATCCTTTCAAACCTATTACACATGAAATATTGTTTAAAAGTCAATCATAAGGGTTAAGTTGATAATGACTGCATAAGCACTTTTACTGACGTTAGCTGTCCTCTTCCCTTTTTTCACATCATTTCATAGCATCTCTATATCTATTTGCGATTTTCATCATAAGCCTTGATTTTAGTAATTTGCTACTTTTGCAATCATGCCATGAATATATACGTCGTTCCTTTTTTCTGTATGGTTGTCGTCTAGTACGCCACTCCTCCACTTT
>Ga0115848_100953_pt1 | contig 11953 bp, 11 predicted proteins | sample InSIn3gowninarea_FD_83862 | JGI IMG/M metagenome (GOLD analysis project Ga0115848, IMG submission 83862) | reverse complement strand
TATTTCTTGCTTCATGTTGTCTCCGAAAAATAACTTGATCATACGTACATCGACTACTACAACAATATAACAAATGGCTCTGTTTAATCATCCCTTCTAAAGTCCTTTTTCTTTGCAGCTGGACATTGACACAGAATCAAGGATGTTGGGCTTATCCATTGGTTATTGTTGAGACTTGCATTATTTCAAATAATGATGGAGGGGGTTCATGGTCCGTAGTCTTGTTTTGCCGAGTCTGATTCTCTATAGTATTGTCTTTGATTTTGGCAATTGATCCACAGGTATGCCTCATATCTTTTCTTTATTTTGGGTTTATTACACAGACCTACTCGTTTTTTGAGAATTACAATGATTTCCTCCCATATTCGATTGGGTAACAGTGCATGGTTCCTAACTTGGGTTTTGGTGACCTCTCCTCGGCTCGTGTTAATTTATTTGTTGCCTTTTAATATATTACAGGTGAAGATTCTTATACGCGAAGATTGATCCCATGCAATTTTTTTTATCCAAATTGATCGAAAATCAGTGGTGGAACCATATTTTTTTCCACTATGGGTGGAAAATAATACAGTAATTGACTTTATTTTACAAAAGCGAATAAAATGAAATAGTCTGTTATATCCCGTAATTTCAGTTATAATTAATTGCTTTATTTTATTAATTTAATTGGGAGGAAAATTAAAATATCTACTCGTAACTATTTGTAATAAAAAAATATTTGTAGATGTTTTTATGGATTAAACTGTCGTTCCCAATTTTAACATTTTACTTTGCATCTAAAGGTCTCTTTGGTTCAAGTTCAAGGTGACATCTATTCACCTAGGTGAAAAAAATGATGAAAAGTATCTTTTTTTCTATATTTGTACATATCAGCTTTAAGATTTATTTACAATCTTTACAGGAATAAAAAATAAACGTAACATGTGTGAAAATATTTTTTAGCATTTTACTTTTAAGCTAGGTGAAAATTATTTCATCTTGAACCAAATGGGGAATAAGTGTTTATTTATTTTTATTTTTTGTTTACAAAATGTTCTCATCTATGAAAACAGCTTTTTTTGTTTAGCTTATCATATTTATTTTCCTTCATATCATTTTCCGATTTTGAGAAAATTTTAGCTAAACAAATGAATACAAGATATTTTGCAAACACTTTCAGAAATCCGAAGGCAAACAGTGGAAATATATTTAAAAAGGAAGAAAAAAGGACTTTAGAAGGGATGATTAAACAGAGCCATTTGTTATATTGTTGTAGTAGTCGATGTACGTATGATCAAGTTATTTTTCGGAGACAACATGAAGCAAGAAATAGAAGTTAGTACAATTATAATTACAAAATAATAGCGCTCATAAATATGAAATGTCGGGGCACCTTCAAGAGTTGTACGCTGAAAGTTGAACCCACAGAGAAGGGTACAGTGTGATTGTTCGTTGAGTAGGTCCCGAGTTGGAATTATTGAGAAGCAATAAAAAGGATTTTGAAAAAGAGCGATAGCACACATTTCACATGCAGCTTCGCAGAAAGTACGAAAGTGTCATTTCTCATTCCAAGAACCTTATATTTTGTTTCCATTCTTTTTCTTGTCAACAAATCCTTAAAATTCTTCAATTCATCTTCAACGCAAGTTGCACCCCTCTCATCTCTCTCATTATGCCAATGTCTATTCAAATCTTCCTAAGCTCTCTTCACAAGTTTAAAAAGAAATTCCTTCATCAACTGAAAGTTAAGAGCTGGAACAGAAGAAAAACCATGAGAGTGCCATCTCATTGGAGTAACATAACCTCATCCTTTGCAGCCGTGGAAGTGTCTGACCAACTCCAACGAGTTTTCATGTTCTTCGATACAAACAGTGATGGAAAAAATATCTCCGCCTGAGCTCGGTGAAGCCCTCATTCGCCTCGGCCATGAAAAATCAACAGCCATTACAGATGCCGAGAAAATGGTAAGAGAATTGGACTGTGATGGAGATGGGTTGATTGACTTGGACGAGTTTATAAATGTTGTGGACGTGGTAAATGATGATCTCGTGAATGCGTTTTGCGTGTTTGATTATGATAAGAACGGTTTTATATCGTCTGAGGAGCTGCATAAGGTTTTAGTCAGCCTTGGGTTTAGTAAATGCAGCCTTGGTGATTGTCATCGTATGATAAAAGGGGTTGATAAAGATGGTGATGGGTTTGTTAGTTTTGAAGAGTTTAAGTTAATGATGGCTGGAGGGTGTGTGGGTTGAGCCTGAGGGGTGGAAACTTTGTTGTTCATCTTTTGCGTTCTGAATTAATGATTTGTAGATTTGTTGGAACTAGATTTTGACCAAGTAAAAATAATTTTCTTTGCACGAGTAGTTTTCTGTATAAACTAATCGTATATAGTTTATATCAGTGTTCTAAAAGATGTGCCTAGATTTGACGCTTGGGAGAAACGCCCCGCCTTAAGTCTTTTATGCCTTACTCTTGGTAAAAGCCTTAAAAGATGCATTTTTTTAAAAAACAAAAATGCTTTAGTGAAATGATAACCGAACCAGTATCTCGTCCAAAACAATCAAATAGTATTTTAATTTGTATATATTCAGACATATTTTTAAGGTACGTACAATTTTAGTATTTTTAATAGCCTTGTTATGGTTCAAAATATAAAAATATATTAAAAAAAGCCTACATGCCTTTTCACGCCTTTTTACGCCTAAGGCCTGCCTAGATTTCTAAGACTTAAGGCTTGACCTCCACGCCTCGATCACGCCCCACTTTTTTTACATTCTTGATTTATATAAAATGCACATTCTGTAAGAATCAAGATGATGGGGAATACAACCCGTCACGGCCAATTCTATTTATTTTTATGTTGGGGTTAATCATTTTTATTAATGAGTAAGACTCAATTTTGGGACACAATGATATGTCATCACCATATTGGGGGTGTGTGTGGGTCACATGAGTTCTAATAAAAACAACACTCAATATGGTGATGACACATTAGTGTCTCAAAATTGTATAAAAAAAATTGGGTCTCCCTAGTATATTCCTTTATTAATATATGTTGACATAGTAAAGATGATTTTCTTTGCACGGATAGTTTTTGTATGTACTATTCATAATTTTGTATAAAATGTAGATTATGTAATAATTAAGATGTCTAGGCATTTTGATTTTACCATCATTTAGTTTTCATTATCAGACTTTAAGCTAATATTTTGTTTTCCTTTAGACTTTCCCATAAAACGAATGAAAATTATTACTTGATGGGTCAAACCGTTATCTATCTTTCAAAAAGCCCAAATTATTTTTATTCTACAGTATTAAATGCCCAATCCATTTGTTATTTTCATTACTTAAGAACTTTTATTAAATTAATATTTTAATTAAATAAGACATTTTATTAAACCTATTTTTAATTATAAAATAATTTTTTCACAAAATCAATAATTTAAAAAAAACAAAACAATTTTGTAATAAACAACAATTTTTAAAACTAGTTTATTAAATGCTAAAATATTTTTACCAAGGTTCTAAAAAACGCGAGGCGTGATCGAGGCGTGGAGGCCAAGCCTTAAGCCTTAGAAGCCTAGGCGGGCCTTAAGCGTAAAAATGCGTGAAAAGGCGTTTAGACCTTCTTAATATATTTTAAGACTTTTTAACCATAACAAGGCTATTAAAATACTAAAATTGTACATATCATAAAAATATGTCTGAATATATGCAAATTAAAATACTATTTGATTATTTTGGATGAGATAATGGTCCGTTTAGTAAAAAAATTATTTAAAAGGCGATATCGTTTCACTAAAGCATTGTTGTTTTTAGGAAAAAGTGCGCCTTAAGGGCTTTACCAAGAATAAGGCGTAAAAAACTTAGGGCGGGGGGGTTCTCCCAAGCCTTAAGCCTAGGCGGGTTTTTTAGAACAGTGATTTTTACGAATATTTTTTTTTTTGTTTTTGCAATTTTTTGTTAAAAAAAATAAAAATATTCGAGAAAATTTTTCTATCCTTAACCATAGTAAAAAAACAATTTTATTTTTTATTATAAAAAGTCAAATTAGTTATTCATATCAAAAATAGTTTTTACTCTCCCATGTTATTTGTTTCTTAAATAAAAAATTATGTAATTTTATTTATTTGCTTTCATTTTCTCTATTAAAAAACAAATATTTGATAAAAAAGACAACAATAACAATAACAAAAAAAATAGTTTGTCCTTTTTAAATCTTGAGTTTTTTTTCATTTTAAATTCAAATAATTTTTTAAACGCATTTGGTGTAGCGCACACAGTGTTTCTGCCGTAAATGTGTACAATTCATAATTGTCCACTCGGAGTTCATTAAATGTTGGTTACATACTCTACCATCATTGTTATGTATTTAACTAAGTACATTCATTATTGTAAAAACATTCATTTTTGTACATTCAAGCATGGGGTATATATTAATGAATATACATTCTCAAATAGATAGGTTATATATAGGACTCATTATATTTGAAGAGACTCATTCACATTATAATATTTCTTACAATATTTTCAGAAAGTTCTCTCTATTCTTATTGTTATTTTCTTTTCATTCCCTTGGACATTCAAGGTCTTTCTAAAGAGGACTTCTCTAAGATCCTTAGATTTGTAAGGAATTTGCCCTTTTCTACATTAGCTAGTGTCACAGTCTCGTCTTTCTTGACTTAATGACGCTTTATGAAGTTGCTGGCATACACTCCGCATACGCGGTTCAAGGAGTAAAAGTTCAATTAGTTTTGTTTTGCTTAAAGAACGAGTTTGAGGAATTGAACAAAAGCTTGGAAATATTATTCAATCAACTCGTGCAAGCATGAATGAGACTGGAATTCAAAATTAACAGGGACCGAATATTGGAGTTGCTAATAACTTGCATCCTGTTGGTGGAGAATTTGAGAGGGTAGAAGATGATATTAACAAATGGGATATTCCCCTGGTATTTAGTTAAGGGAGTAGAATTTAGGCTACGCACATGGATTGGACATAAATTTAGGAATTTGAGGAGGCACGAAGTATAATGATTTTTGGCCAATAGTTTCAGGTTAACAAGCTAACGAGAACTGCAATTTTCATTAACCTATTTTCGGATGTTCCAAGATGTTTTGATGGTGAGGACGGTTATCAACATCATGAAGAGTTTGAGGATATTTGATATATGGAGGGAATTGGTAACTTGGAAGGAAACTTTGCTCGTCAAAGGGGTGTTGGACAACAAGGTTTTGCTAAACCAATAATGCAATAACAACAAAGAAGAGGAATGGTATTTGAAAGACATAATGGTGGAGATTTTAGGCTTTAAATGAAGATATAACTTCCTACATATGATGTGAGATTGAATATAAACGGACTCTTGGATTGGATTTTAAAAGTTGAAGACTTCTCGGATGATATGAATACTCTCGAAGAATGGAAGGTTAAATATGTTGCTTATAGATTGAGGGTCGGAGCATCAACTTGGTGTAAAAATGTCCAAAACCACAATAGGATTCAAGGGAGGCCACTTATCCAAACATCTGATAGGATGAAGCAATATCTTCAAGCTAGATTAATGCCAAAAGATTTTGAGCAAACCTGATATAAATAATACATCAAATGTAACCATAATTAGAGAATGTTTAGTGAATACACCGAAGAGTTCAACACGTTGGTAGCCAATATTGATATTAGAGAAATTGAAGATCAAATAGTTGTTCGCTATCTTGAAGGTTTAAATTGTATCATTTATGGTGACCTTTCTATGCACCATATTCCTTCTATTTCTGAATGTATGAACATGACAAAGTGTTGTAGCAACTTCATACAGGGTACACATATCAAACAAGATCTAGGGCTTAACCATTTTGAGATAATCATGTTATAAGTGGATAGAAAGGAAAGTCACATATATCTAGCTCTCAACAATTGAACCAACATGGAAAGAAACCTACAGTGGCTAATCAAACAAAATTAACTCCTCAAATAAGTACTATTTGTAATCCTTATCATTGGCCAGGGTGATAAGTGTTACCGCTGTGAATATCCAGGACATTAGTCTAATAGAAAATTGGTATCAAAGTGATTAGTAAAGAAATTATAGCTGAAAAAAAACCCACCCCTCTCTACAAAGTTTGATGGATAAAGAATGGAGCAGAGGCTAGAATTATTGAGGCATGCAAAGTCCCTCTATCAATTGGTAAAAAATACAAATATGTTGTTACCTGCGATGTTATAGAAATGGATGCTTGCCAAATCATTTTATATAATTTTTGGCAATTTGATGTTCATGCCAAACATAATGGGAAAAAGAGAGCATATGAGTTTTCTTGGGACAACAAGAAGATTATTTTGTTATCTTTAAAAAGGGGATATCACATTACCAAATCTTCTAAAGAAGATGGAAAGTTATTCTTAAAAGTTGAGGAGGAAGAATTTGCAAAAGACTTGGGTGAAGTTAAAAGGGAATTGACAATAATATCAAAACAAGAGGTGGATAAACTTATTAGAGTGCCTGATTCACTTAAACCATTATTATCTAAATTTCATGATTTGGTACCCCAAAAACCACCCGATTGCTTGCCTCCCATGAGGGATATTCGACATCATATTAACCTTATTCATGTAGTTAGTTTTCCTATTTTCCCACACTACCTAATGAGTCCTTAAGAATATGAGATCTTATATTTACTTAGAAAATGGTTAACTCAAGTGAATAAGAGAATGTGTATTGACAGTCTTTCTACTAACAAAATTATCGTGAATTATAGTTTTCTTATTCCTATATTGGTAGACATGCATAATCAATTGAGTGGAGCACGAATATTTTCTAAGATTGATGAAACAACCCCGATTTTTCATGTATAGGGTAACTAGTCTTATATGCCGAAAATGGATAACTTCAAATAATTTATATCATTCTAAGCATCAATGATATAAATAAAATTGAATACATCCACAACAATATAACGGTGCAGTATAGAGATAACAACAATTAGTCTTAAAGCAACTAGATAACTTAAATAGAATAATCTTCACATAATAATATCTCGAATAACCTAAATCCAACTAATGATATATACAACTCTGAAACCCACTACGGGTCCATAATAAAATATCTGGATAACAAATGCAAAGTCTAACAACAATATAAATGCTAAAATGAATGGACTTCACTACATCTACGACTCCGATAGATAAAATGAAGTTGAATGATGGACTTTGCCCACTTAACCCTGTTACTCCGATTTTCGGATACCTAAAAAATATTATTAAGAAAAAAAGTAGGTTAGACCCCACATTTCCAAGAAATATTTACTCAACTTGAAACAATATTAAAGGCGACTTATTTATGTCTCATCATGTCCACACTGACCCTTACCAATAAGGTAACTCACCTTACCTCTATCTAAGGGAAATCCTAGTCATACGTACCAATCCTATACTATACATAGCTAACAGCATAAGTATCCAAGTCCCATGACTCTACGTAAACCTTACCTAGTACTACAATGCAGGTTCATAATCGTTAATTAAATATAATATTATATTCTATAAGGTAAACGCGCTACAATACCATTAATAACATGACACAATAACCTTGTATAAGTAAGTCCGCCACCATACCAACTATAACATGTAAGAACAACACGAAGGTACTTCCTCCAAGGAACTCTGGTGCCTATATTCGATCGCTCCATAGGAGGTACCACTCCTAGTGGATCTAAATAACACATAAATGGAAAATCACCACACTCACCAATCACGACATACCATGTTACACGAAAGGATTTAGCATCCTATGTCTTCCTCATTCGAGATAATTGATCTACAACACATAGGATTGGGATACTAGACCTATACACAACCACGTCATGAATTAGGGGAGTAGTATACGGTCCCACCATCAAATCCCCATCGATAGATTTGTTACGAGTCAAATCACACACATCCTGCTATGTCCACACATTTAACATACTGAGAACACAATATACACATAAGATCACGACTTATAACTCTAACCGTTCCATTCAGGCTAATATTTCTCCCCAGACTAACCCCTAACCCATGTAATATATTTATACGTGTCTATATAGGAATATGTATTTTAAATCCCATATGAACCCTCCCAAAACTCATAACTTTAATAATATCATTAAAATCCCCCCATAAAGCATCCACTCATCATATTCTGAACAAGCTTGATTAATTGCCCATAAGGAACCAATCGATCGCCCCCGAGCATACCCCGATCGATCAAACTTAAGCATCCCCGATCGATCAGGTCTCCCCTAAAATGACTTAATTTTTCCTCTTCAAATCGGAAATTCCATATATGTAATCTCTATCCATTCGAGACCTCCATAGGAGAATTTCTCAACCTCTAATTAGTCCCAAACATATCCTTAAATGTTTTTTAATAGGCTTGAATCAGTTATAACATCATATAATCATTATAAGTAGTGATTCTAACCTTCAACAATGATCACTTCTTAATAATTTAAGTAATTCAATTGAGTTTCTTTACGAATCCAATTTTAACCATTTATATTTCAGAGTTCCTTCCATAATCCATAAATAATCATGTGAGATATATAATGATCTGAATTCTTTGATATATTTAGAGATTCATCATTAACTAAAGTATCAATCTAACCCTCCATGAATAACATTAAACATAAATAAAATATAGTTAATGATCAAGAAGGATAGGTATTTCTTGATCGAATTTATGTTGGTTCTCTTTAGCGATATTACTTGTTCCCGATTCCTTTCAGCTAAGGCTTTTTACTCTGGTTGTTCTCTCTAGTGTTATGTTAATTAACTGAGTTAAAGACCTTACAAAAATACCTTAATTTCGTAGGTAATCTATGGGCCAAACTTGGAGTTCCTAAATGAGCTCAAAACACTACCCTAATGCTTCCAAAAGTTAGCCCAGAGGGTTAACTAAACTCGGGGCCCAACCTAGCATACCTTTAACGCTATACTGGGCCTCTATATCCCCTAGAGCCAGGTCTGACGACACACACACACTCAAAATACAAAATAATTCCAAATACTAATATTAAATCACGATGTGTACTTATATACAATAAATTCTCGATTCAAATTTTTTATAAGTTGCACCCAATGTTTCAAACAATCACAAAACTACACGTGCAACTAAATTAATATTAAATAAACACTATTCAATTAGTTAAAATTACGAAAGATTACAATTGATTTACAAAGTGGTTATCACCAAATTAGTATCTGGATGGGCGATTAATGGAAAATAGATTTCAAGACAAAGGATGGACTTTATGAATGGCTTGTTATGCCTTTAGGGTTGTCTAATAGTCCCAGTACTTTCATGTGATTTATGAACTAGGTATTAAAGCCATTCTTAAATAAAATTGTAATGGTTTAGTTTGATGAAATCTTGGTTTATAGTTATGATGATGAAGAACGTGTCGATCATCTTAGTCTTGTGATGAATGTTTTGAGACAAAATTAACTTTATATAAACCTAAAAAGTGCAGTTTCATTATTTTGACCTTGCTACTTTTATGTTTCATTGTGGGGGAAGAAGGTATTGGTGTGGATGTATTGAAAGTAAAGGATATCCGAGAATGACTTAAACCTAAATCAGTTGGCGATGTGGGGAGTTTTAAGGGATTAACATTATTCTACATAGGATATATCTGTAATTTAGCACTATTGCATCACCTATCCCTGATGTAGTGAAAAAGGGCAAGTTCTCATGGGAGGAGGATGAAGAAACTAGTTTTGCCTTGATTAAAGAGAAGCTTTGTGTTGCCCTAGTTTTGGCATTACGAGATTTCACCAACTGGTTTGATATAGAATGTCATGCGTCCACTATAGGAATAAGAGATGTTTTATCACAAAAGGAAAGCCAATTAAGTTTATGAGTGAGAAGATGAGTGAAGTTAGACCAAATTGGATCACATATGAGCTAAAATCCTATGCTGTTTTTAAAGATCTAAAGTATTGGGAATATTACTTGATGCATTAAAAGTTTGTTTTGTACGACAAGCACCAACATTGAAGAATCTTAACAGCCAAAAGAAGTTAAATCCAAGGCATGAAAGATGGGTGACCTTTTTTCTTGCAAGAAATCAATTTTCTTTTGAAACACAAGTCAGTGGCACAAAATAAACTTGTGGATGCTTTGAGTAGGAGGGAAATATTTTTATCAGCATTGCAGGTAGAAGTCATTGGATTTGAATGTGTGAAGGATATGTATGATGAAGATGAAGATTTCCATGAGATTTGGGATAGTTTTAGTTTCAATAGGCTAACTGGGGATTTTATATCCAAGAAGGTTACTTGTTTAAGAGGGAATCAACTTTCCATTATTTTCTTTGAGAGAGATACACAATGGATGGTTTGGAGGACACCTTGAGAGGGACAAGACTATAAATTTAGTGGAGGAATAATACTATTGGCCTCAAGTTAAAAGGGATGTGAGGCGGTTAGTAATAAGATGCTGAATATATCAAACATCAAAAGGAAAATCTCAAAACACCGATCTATATATGATATTACTCGTCCTTGAAGGATTATGGGATGATTTGTCCATGGACTTTGTATTAGATATACGCCCAGACTCAAATGGTATAGATTCTATTGTTGTTGTGGTGGATAAATTCTCTACAGTGGCTCAGTTTATGTAATAGCCTGTAATTTTGGGTAAATAAATGAATGAATTAGCCGAGAGAAAGAATTAATCGAGAGAATTAATTAAAATATCATATAATGTTGGAATTTTAATCAAATGATAAAAGTTTAATTTAAATGAATTTGGTGAATTTTATGCTAAGTAAATTAATAAAGTAAACATTTATAATTAAGTCATATTTTGGGGTTTAGTTGGAAAACCTAAGTACTTTTAGGTCACTTGAGAATTCTTGGGCACCAAGTTAGTTCTTTAAAAATTTTTACTCTCAAATTATAATTGTGGATATGAGAAGAGTTGTGAATGACAAGGTAATTAACCAAATACAATTTAACTTAAACGCTAAGAGAGAAGTTGGATATTTTGGACAACCATAATGGCGGGTTTGGAGCCGCCCTCATGGCGTTGGGCCAGTGACCACAAGAAGAGCCTTGTGCGACCGCGACCTTTATGGCTCATAGCCGAGCAACGGGAACCGCTAACTTATTTTTATAAAAAGGGACATGTTACACGAAACGGGAAGCGCTAACTTGTTTATAAAAGAGACATGTTACATGAAATTTCTTATATTCTCACTTTTTTCTCCTAAGCCTATACACTTTATATTCTTCATCATTCACCTTCTAAATATCCATTACAACTACTTTTAACCTTAAATTGGGAGCTTTTACCCTTGGAATTTGAAGAAGATTTTTTGATGCTTTTTGGAGTAAGAACAAGTTTTCAGAATACACACTAAGGTAAGAATACTATACTTTTACCCTTAAGTTATGCATGTATTAAATGTTTCCTAAAACCTAATCATATGTAATTTGATTAGAAACCTAATTAGGGAAATTGAAACCAATTTTTCTCTTTTTATGAAAAAATGTAAGAATAACTTAATACTTGTAAAATTGTGTACTTTTGGGAAATTGGGCTGTGTGGTGGGATTACGATGGTGACTTTGATATTGGAAACTAAACATGATAATTGAGAATTAACACCGAATATACGTTAATTCTTATGAAATTTGTAAAAGATGAATATTGATTAGAGAATAGGATATGTTGTTTAGAATTGTTAAGTTACAAGCTTAAATTATTATACTCTTTAAATTGATGAAACCTTCCATGAAATTGGATAATGAAATTATGTAACTTGTTAAAATATGATGTTGTACATGGAAATTGAATTATGAAACTGATGCAATTCATATGAAATTATCATGAACAAATTTGAAATAAAGGAATACGATCTTGGCATAGAAAATTAAATATTGTTGTCATTAGGATATTTAAAATGGTAAGATCATTGGGATTATCGGGT
>Ga0115848_100951_pt1 | contig 11959 bp, 6 predicted proteins | sample InSIn3gowninarea_FD_83862 | JGI IMG/M metagenome (GOLD analysis project Ga0115848, IMG submission 83862) | reverse complement strand
TAACCATCCTTGAAACTTGATACAAAGATTTTGATTTCACAGTTTGACAGGTCCATCAACCCCGATGGCTTAGATAGTTGGATCAGGTAATTAGAGGCCTACTTCACCTACAAACTACACCTAACACAAAAGTAGTAAATCACATTGGCCATTACACATATGTCATAACATATACTATTCTGGTGGAAGACCCATGTTCAAACCTGAGATACTATCAAAGAACCATCCATCACACAATGGGATGACTTCAAAATAGCTATGAAATCCATCTTATATCATCTGGGATACCTAGTCGACTTGAAAAATAAGTGGCTACATTTTTTACAACAACCTGGATAGTTAATACAATAATACATTAAATCCTTCCATAAGATGTAAATAAATCATCAAAGGAGAATGTTGGTTATGTCGAACTATATTTATACCAAATGTCTTTGAAAGTACATTTGTTATTGCTAGAAGGCCTATTTGGTGAGTTGTGTCTGTCTGACCATATCAATGACCATGGCCATCATGTTGAGGTGGCATGGCACTGGTCTCTAAGTTCTTTATCTAGAAAGGTAAGGGAATTTGAAGAGATCCATGTCTCAGAAGAGTGGTCATCTATGGTGCCTTTCCCTTTAGCATGATGGATGTACTAATTAAATTGATGTGTATGTGGTCAGGGTTTGCTATAAGGCTTCCTAGGTGGCTAGATAGGTCAGAGAAGCTGTAATTTTTTTAGTTCCCTTGGTTTGGCCAATCCTGTGGCAAGCGGTTGGAGAGTGAAACCAAAGATGTGAAATGGTCCATGCACCAAGGTGAACCATCTCAGGACACATTGACAAAAGTAGAGTTTTTGGGTAATACTAAAAATTTGTGTTCCTGGTGCAATATTAAGAAAATTTGAGTATTGTGAAGTATCAAAAAGCTAATCATCCCCTCCCAAAGAGAGTGGGTACTAAAAATGCAAAAAAAATAATAGTCTTAATGTGGTTTACCTATTGCATTTTTTTTATTGACAATGTGAAAAAGGATAAAAATAAACTGAGAAAAATATGAAAAAAGGGTAAAAAGTTAAAACACAAGAAAATACACATGATTAGGTAACTAGCACTAAAGTCACAAAAAAATAGAGCCTACAGGCACAAGAATCATGGAAATCAAAGCCTTATCATGCGAATGGCATCGAAAAAGGTCTAATAAAGGTGAGTTTTAAAAAAAAAATTATAAAACCCTTTTACTTAAAAGGGGAATATTCTATGGAATATTTTAAGGGAATTTATTTTTTTTAGTTTCATAGGAAACCCCAAAATAATTCCATTAGGAAAATTTTTTTGAACTCTATGAGAATTTCTAGATTGAATTTGAGATTTTTTTTCATGGCTTGTCGAGGAATCCTCAAGATTTGAATCGTTAGTGTGTAGGGGTAAGGGGGGAAGGAGCCCCTAGTTTTTATGAGAAGCCCATGGAGCTAGTTGTGGCATGGGCCTGTGCAAGGTGCACAGTGCCTATGGGTGGTAGCAAGGGATAGGAGGGCCTTGAGGGGGTCTAACATGGGGTGCAGAAGGTACCCACAGGTGGTGCTAGTGCCAAGAGGACTATGAGGTGGCCCATGGGGCTTGGCATAGAGGTGGCGAAAGCTGTTAGTGATAGGGACCTGAACACCACAACACTAGCCTATCAAAAAATTGCCAAGAAGAAAAACCACTTGTTAGAGGCACCACACTAAATGGTTGATTTGATCCCTACTAACATCCACTAAGGAGAATTTTCTCATTGATCAAGAAACCATAGTTTGAAACCCTAAAGTGATGAAACAACTCGTGCACCGAGTGAAAATTGCCAAGGGATGAACTGAATCCGTTGGAATCAGATGAAAATTACCAAGTAAAACTGCCTTCAACAGGAAAATCTAAAACTACCAAATAATTTTGAAATTGCCTTAGGGAAACCACTAAAAAGAAAGGTGTTTTTGGAGGAGAAAGGGTGGTTTTGTAAAACCACCTTCTAGATTTGATACCTAGTTTAATAGTTCATTATTTTCATTCTATCTTCTATAGTTTTTGTATCTTCTTCTTGTGGGAGATGCAAGCATTCTCATGCACCATGTAAACATGCTCATACATTCTCATGAAAAGTTAAATAACTACAATCTACTCAATGGTCTTATCCATGCAAGAGGCCCTTGTGAATGAATGAGACTATGTTAATTAATAGGAGAAACTAATGGTGTTGAAAAATCATATTAAATAAATAATAAAAGGGAATTATCCTCATATGGGATTCCCTTTGGTCATAACCCTCTAAAGGCTATACTTCCATGGGACCAAGTGCTAGGCCCCTCTTATGTCCTCCAACACATCATTAATGACTATAATTGTAGAATTTTTAGCACCAAATTCGCACCTTTCTATAATTTTCTTATAGATTTAGAAAGTTCAGATTCACCTACCCCAAATTCATATTATAAATATTAAATTTTACCAACATACAATCCTATAATCAATCTTGAAATATAGAGCATATTTTAGATCCAAATTTAGAGTTTCTACCAATGGCAGTTGAAACAAACGTAATTTCCCACCTTTTTCGCATATTGTTCTTTAAAACAAAATTCTGCAATCTTGTATTTTAATCTATTATCACGAAATGCAAGAAAATTTGAGTTCAATTGACTAGGAAAGATTTGATAAAGATATAAACAAGTTGGGATACCATTTTAAGAAAAATATGTCAATAATAGTGAAAATATTAGAAGAAATAAGGAGACATGATAGGCTACATTTGGAAAGACTCAAAAAATTGGACAGAGTGACTTAAATTTTGGATGAATTGATCATAATGTGTAAAAGAGATCCACTATCACAAAAAAAATAAGAAGAGGCAAATATTAAGGAAGAAGAAAAAAAAGAAGATAAGGAGATTGATGAGTGTACACATGAAATTTAGACTTTCAAAGTGAAACAAACGACAATAACCATTTCTAATCTAAAACCCGACATACCTTAGATTGAGCATGAAGATTTTATCAGATTGTTTAATATTGGTTTCTTGTGGATTTTGTGCCAAGTATATCCTTGCAGCATACAGATAGTTGATGGATGAAAGATGGATGGGTCAATTGAATCATTCTAGGCTGATGATAGTCGATCATGTTCGAATTTGAATGGGCTCCTCAAAATGAACCACTTCCCCTTCAAAGAAAGTCGTCACTTTCTTTTCTTTTGTTTTTGTCTTATGTTTTATTTTAATTTTAATTTTCTAATGTCTTCTTTTTAATTTTTAATTTTTTGTTTAACTTTAGACTAACTTTAGACTAGGCTTTTGGTTTTTTATTTATACTAAACGTTTGACTAACTTTAGACTAAACTTTTAGTTTTTTTGATTTATACCAACTTAGGAATACAATTAAATATAGATTCAAATGTAGAATAATGGGGTACATGATTAATGAATATGTTAGTATAGATTTAAATGTCTACATTTTTTCCCTCTTTGAAAGAGTGTTGTGACTTGAAGAAGCAACATTTTTTCAAAGAATGTTGGAAAAAAGGAAATGGGCACACTAGGATTCCCCTACCGTCATGATGATTAGGGAGATTCAAAATGGAATGATGATTTGGTTAGGGATTATTCCCCCTTGAGAGGACAGGTAGGTATTAAGGATATGGATAGGATCTCAAAATGATAGTGAGTTGGAATGAATGTGATGAATGTTACTTGTTGCTAATCTTGCATTAAATCCACATGTTTGGGCAACCTGTTTTATTATAGCATATGGAAAGATGCACCATGATATGGAAAACCATGATGTCATTATTGCAATATGCCATTGGATTGACATAGATGCGACAAATAAGAAAATCACACAAATAATTAACAAGTAAGAACAAAAAAACACACAAAAATAAATGTGTTGTCCTTTATCAAGTTAAAAGCCTAGATTTGATGATCAATGGTGCAGATAGTTTTGATTTGGACTTCTTTGCCCCAAGCAATGATATATGAAAGAGGGAAGATTGGGAAAAATATATCCCAATGATTTATTTAAAGTTGATTAAGGATTTTAACAAAATTAAGGACAAGACAAATGATGTTTTTGGGGTTACGTATATATATTTTTTTCTTTTCTCTTTTGTTTGAGTTTTTTCTATTTTGGACATGGCTAGCAACAAAGGGATGACTAGTTCTAACACCAAGGACAATGGCAATAGGAAATGGAATGTATGAGGGATTCAAGATGAGATATCCAAGGGCCATAATTCATAACAACCATGTACTCGCATATTCGTGCACCATTCTATCATCATGCTACTGTGTATTCTTAAGAAAAACATGACATACTAAGACGCTTCCAAAACATTTCTAAAGAACCTTGGAGTCCATGATCAATGACTTCCTAAAAATAACCCTCACAAAAGAAGGACCATCCTGTTGCATCATAGAAGATGAGATATCCACTGAAGACATCGAGGAATCATTAGATATGTCGAGTGAATTTCACCACAAAATGAAGAACCAGTGAGCATGCACAAAAATCCCCTATTCAAATAGAAAAGCAAGATGGCATCCAATGGGAATCCAGAGAGTTCCAAACCATCGTAGTTAATGTGGAACTTGAATCCAACTGAGAATAATCAGGATTTGATTCACAAATAGAGATCCAAAAATACAAATCCATTCATAAATTATGGCTTGTTGGTTCATCAACAAACGATGAATAATAATCAAGGATTCCAAAATGCACAACCCAATAATCCTCAAAATAATACCCAAGTTGGAAATAACAGTGGAGGAACACCTAACATGCCCAACTTCAATGCAAGTAGTAGTGGCATCCTACAACAGTATTAGGGAATTGGAAGTACCATATTCCAGGCTTATCCAAATGGACAAGGACCTAACAATACCACCTGGGGTACCCATAATCCTAACCTAGTACCAAACACCTCAATGCCTTGGACTAGAGGAAACCAAAATAGTTTCTATAAAATCCTGCACCTAACCTTAGTTACCAAATGGGGATACCCAACCTTGGATGTTAAGCTTGTCCTAGTTTCAACACCAATTCCATGGGGGTTACCACTACCTTTAACCAAGGCCCTACCTACCCAAATAACAGTTGGAACAATAACTTGGGTTCTTATGGGAATGGACTAATATCAAGAATGAACCAAACCAATCCATTGAATAGAAATTCCTATAATGGGGGTAATCCTTTTTCAGGGAACTTCTCCCAAAACAACAATTGGGGAGGTACCCAGAACCAAAATACCAACTAACGGGGCAACCCAACCCAAAACAATCAATGGGGAGGTAACCAACCCCAAAACAACAATTGGGGGGTAATTCAAACCAAAAATCCAAGTCAACAAAATGAATAATGTGAAGAATAATTCCAACACCAAAGAAAAAGGGAAAAGTCAAAAATGGTGTAAATATTGCAACAAGGACACCCATGACTATGAAGACTGGTTATGAAGGGAAGATGGAGTTTGTACATGTGAAATGCTAGAATGAGATAAATATGGAAGAGAAGGAGGAGGAGAATTTGAACTCAAATAATTTGGTGTCGATTATGTTTGTTGAGTTTGAAGTTGAGCTATAAGGCTCACTAATTCAATTATCATGCAATATGACTTTTTCTACTCCCTCTTCATTTTCGTTATCATAAGTTGAATTTGGTCTACTTTGTGCTTTAGTGTTCCTTTTATAAAATGACTGAGTTGATTTATTTGATCCCATTTTCTCTCTAAATGAGTCCCTATAATAAATGGTTAAACTGGTGATACTAAAGTCTATCAATCTGATTAAAAGGATTCTCCATGTTTCAACCTATAGTCCTTTCCATGGAGCATGTATTGACCATAACAACCGAAATCAAAGAAGAAAGAATAATCATAAAATAAAATTTCTCACCCAAAAGCAAACTACTTTGATACTAATTGATGCAACGATCCAAGTAGGATTAATAGAATATGAATCATCAAAAGAGTGTAAGCAAAGGAAAACTAGTTTTCATCAAGGAAAATAAACTCATTGTAATTTTCCAATCAATATAAGATAGAAGAACAAGTCAAGGTGATCTCAATAACTTGGGTGTGAAGATGAAATTTAGATCTGATAGTAAAAACAAACTCTCATACTACTTTTAGGTGCAAACACAAGCAGTGCATTACACCTTTTTTAAACTAAGTGTTATGCATTTTTCTAAAAGTCAAAACTGAAGCCTTTGGGTTGACGACCGTAGTGGCTTTGCATGTGTCTTTATTGCACAAAAACCAAAACGTATCTTGACCTACATGGTACAATATTATGGAAACAAAATAGATTCTAACCAATAGTAAATGACAAGATCTAATCAAGAGACAAAACAAAGAACCAAAGTAAAAAGAGAGAGAGATTTGGAAATTCAAAATTACAACATAACATTAATAGAGAATAATAAATGTATGAATACAATGCCTAAGGGTTCCTTATAAAAGATAGTGAAGGTTTTTAAGATAGAGGGAAGACCCATGTATGCATTCTCATTCACAATGCAAGCATGCTCGTGCACCCTCATGAAAAGTTATATAACTACAATCTACTCAACATCTCATCCATGTAAGGGGCCCTTGTGAATGAATTAGACTATGCCAACTAACAGGAGAAACCAATGGTGTAGAAAACTCCTATTAAAAAAATAATAGAAGGGAATTATCCTCATATGGGATTCCCTTTGGTCATAACCCTCTAAAGGCTATATTTCCATGGGACCAAGTGTTAGGTCCCTCTTATGTCATACAACACATCATTAGTGATTGTAATTGTAGAATTTTTAGCACCAAATTCGCGCCTTTCTATAATTTTTTTACAGATTTAGTGAGTTTAGATTCACCTACCCTAAATTCATATAAGAAACATTAAATTTGACCATGATACAATCCTAGAATTACTCTTGAAATATAGAGAAGATTTTAGAGCCAAATTTAGTGTTTCTACCAATGGTAGTTGAAACAAATTTAGTGTTTCTACCAATGGTAGTTGAAACAAATGTAATGAAGATTGTAAAATATAAGATTTTACAATCTTATATTTTAACTACCACTCTTATTTTGGGTTCAAGCACAGATATGATAAGAAAAAGACAAAGATAGGAAAGCGACACCAAAAAGTAAGGCATGACCACCACTTCTTTCCTCCAAAATTTAAAGAAGGTGAGCAGGTGTTACTATATGATAACAAGTGTAGAACCAAACCTAGAAAATAAAAAACAAAGTGGTCAGGAGAATTTTGAGTTACAGTAATTAATAGTAATAGTTTGATACAACTAGAGCAGTTAGATGGATCCCCATTACTCACATTGGTTAATGGGAGTTGTCTAAAACCATACTTTTCCTAAAAAAGAGAAGATAAATTCATATTGATGTGTTGCAGTTTGGTATGTGTTGCAGTTTGGTATCAGTTAGGTGATTATTCAAAAAAAATAAAAATCTGAAAGATATATAAAATCCAAAAAAATTGAAAAACCAAAAAAAATGCGTACATCAAAGTGAATCGACATTTTCTAATCATCGACTAGTGCATATCAAAATGTGAAAAAATAATATGGCAACACATTCCAATAAGTTCAAGTTTGAAAATGCCTAAGAAAATTATCCTCGTGTAAGGGGCCAGGAGGCTCATCACTAGTTATCCTACCCAATTTTCTCCAAATATGTTTGAGTGAGGACAATCAAAAGGTTAGAGTCTGGTGAGATATTTATAGAAGATTCAGTCCCTGGCCAATCTAGGAAACTCCGATAGTAAAATGAAGTGGAAAAGCCAGATATTCGCTTAAGGGAAACCAAGATTTTCCTCATTATGATGATTTCAAGCCAAAGAGTTCTAGAAAATGATGCATCATCATCAAACAAATATGACATGACATGAAACCACCCTAAGACGATTAAAACCACCTAAGAAGGGGCAAAAATTACCTTAGGAGAATTCAAAACCATCTACGAAGAAGCAAAATCACCTTAGAAGGAGTATAATAACTAGTCAAACATAGTTGACTGAATCAAACAACCCTTATATCATGGTCAAAGGCATTGGCGATGATATGGTAGTCTTAGTGATGACGTAGCATCCTTGAGGATGATGTGGCAACCTTAAAGATGACATGACATGGCACCAACTTTTAAGGCAGTCAAATCAGTCAAATTGGCTGGTCATTGGTAGTCAAACAGTCAAATCTGCAAGAATAATATATTAAATGATTAAAATAAAGGTACAACCACCTTAAATAAGGTTGTACAACCTCCTATGATGTTATCTGACTTAAAAGTATAGAATTATGACATCATACCTTAAAGAAACTGACTTTTAGGTGCATTTATGGAACGATCAAATATGGTCAATTCCCTTATTCGACTTAAGTATAGAATTCTGACACATTTAAGGCCCAGTCGACCCTAATTAATGATGTAAAGTGCATTTATGAGGCCCAGTCGACCTAATGTATGGATTATGATGTCATTTTAAGGTTAGGGTATAGTTTGACTAAGTCAAACCAATCAAACAACTGACATTATAGGCTAAAATGATGCATTTATTACAAAATTGGTACATTTAATGCTAAAGCACCGTACTTAAGGCTAAAATAGTCATATTTAATGCTAATATATGGAGGTTTTAATGGAAATGTATGATCATGACCTAAAAATAGGAATAGTTAGGTCATTTCATTTATTATGAGAGAGAAAACTTATAAATAGGGTTTCCATTCACCCTTGGAAACCATGAGAGTTGAGTTAAATCCTTATCTACTAGGTTTCTAGCATTCAATGTACTAGAGTTAAATCCTTATCTACTAAGAATATTCTATGTACATGAATGATTATTTAGTGAAGATTCCTTTGTACCCCAAATTCTTCTGATGTTTTCATGACTTATTTCTAAATATGTAATTAATGCATGATTCGTCAATGAATAACAAATAACCTCCCCTGTTAGTTTAAGGGGGTCCCACCAGGTACCCTAATTTTAACCAATAGTTTGTGTAATAGAAACTACAAATAGATAAATAGTGTGATGAATAGTCTAAGATGTAAATAAATCATCAAAGGAGAATGATGATAAGACATAAAGGTAGAAGCATTCACAAATCAATGCTTTGAGGGTAAATCATTTCAAGAAGAAGAGGAATGTAATGATACTAAAGGAAGACTCATATACCACAAGTGGAGGACCTATAGATGTAGAAGATCATGCAAATAATGAAGACCCATGCTTTGAGGTCGAAGCATGCTATGTCCCCAAATTAATATGTATGACTATGGATAATTATGTTAATTATGTAGTGGACGAGTGATGGGCCCATGTTTGCATAAGGGAAACCACAAACTTGGTTCAAAATAGTAAGTAGGCTAGGTTTCAGGCTAAAAAATCCCATATTTAATATATAAGGGCACCCAAGCCTCATTTGCATCATATAATGCAAATTTGATCTTAATCTCTTTTAGGACTTTTGCTCATTTCTAAATTTTTTGATTCAAGTGGGTCCATTAGTGACTTCATGAACTCAAATGAGCTCCATTGTGATTCTATGATCTTATATTGCAATCTATTTGGATTTTTGTTGTGAATTGTCATTCTATCTTCTATATGTTGTTGCTTATTCTATATTGAGCCCCCTAACTTATTTTATTCTTAGGTTCTTCATCATCAAAACCCTAGATACTCTCTTGAGCCTCTTGCTCTAAATTTTTGAAATTAAAATCCTCTTTCTCAACTGATTCTACTATAGGCTCTGTTGTTGCTTCCTACTCACCTCACTTCCTTCTACATTTATAGGTCAAGATGGAGTTTTCTAATTTCTTCCTCTTTTCTTTCCAACTTCTTTAAAATTTTAGATTCTATTTCTAGAATCTTTCACGCACCCAAGTTCTAATACCACTATAATAGTCCTACTTAATTAATTTGTAATACAAGGTTCTTTACATGTAGAAAATATATTCTTTAATAAGGATAGAAACAAGATGACTTGAATTACGTAAAAAAAATTCAATTTCACCTGTAAAAATACAATAAACTCAATATGCATACATTATAGATATCTATTATGTTGATTAATGTCAACCGGAAATAGAATGTAGTTTAATTATAGGTTTCAACAAGGAAAATTGTTTGACCAAGGTCAACTTGCAATAAGAAGCTCAACTACCTATTATTCGTTGTGGAGACTACCTAAAAGGGATTACTATGCGGATAGACAAACATCTGACGTAAAACATGCTAACCATCAACACCTTGCAGCTATTAATGATCTATTAGACTCCACCCCATAACCCAACCCATCTTTAGCACCAGGATAACCCTAATTTCTAGGATATCCATCCCTAGTAGTAGTTTATTTATTTATATTAATTTTTTTTATCAAACCCTAGGACTACAATAACAAACCCTAGATGCAAAAATAATCAGTATAGTCAACAAACCCTAGGGATACAACAATATACCCTATAACTAGTAATATTGAATAATCAAGAGCAACAATTGCATCCTCATGGGATATCTTTCAATCCACTACTTGCTAGCCCAAATATGTGCATGCTTAGGGCCAAATTAAGCCTTAAATAGATATGTCCTTAGTTAGGGACACTCATCCACTAATAGATCTTTGAATCAACCCATACTTCCCTTAACAAGTCCCAAGGTATTATATAGTCAAGTATGGCATATTTTTTCATAATTACAAATAAAAGATTCTTTCATTAATTATTGTAATTATTGCATATTTTTGCATAATTTCATATGTGCATTAAATATGCACAAATGTAATCAACTTTCCTCTTGACAAGATGTTCCCTACTATAAATGAGTTAATTCTTAATTATTAGGGTTTTTAGCCATAAATTATCCATGATGAAACCTAAAATTAGTTTTTCAACCATAAACTATCCATTATGCAAGACTACAGAAAGTTATATTATTTTATGGTAATTTAGAAATACTGAAGAAAAATTAGTGTTTGTAGAATACTTCCAATTTTAAAGACATACCCCACATAAAACCCTTTGGTTTAAGATACTAAATACCTATGTGGAGAAAAACATATCCCTTCTACAATCCCAATTATAGCACTCTACCCAAAATCCTCAAAATATGCAAAATTATGCTGCTTAGAAACCTAGTGCAGCCATCCTGGAAAGCCTATGCATTTATTCTAAGTATTTTATAACCCCAAAACATCATTTTTTTCCAATAGAATGACACTAAATAATGCATCTTGGTTTTAAGAACAATTTGGGCACTTATAAAGATACTAAAACTAGCCATAATAATGCATCACTTTTTGGATTAGACTAGTTTTAGCAGCATGTAGAAAACCTATAGAACAAAACTACACTACACTAGAGAGATACAAATTATCCAAAATGTAAAGAGAGAGAGAGAGAGAAGGTTCCAACCTCTAAAGAGTAAAATAATTCAAGAATAGTTGCAAACTCTATATATGTAGAAAAGACCAAGAACGACGTCCCACAAAAGGTTTGAACTTGTCCTTAAAGATGCCCCACTCTACAATAACTCTTCTATAACTCTAATATGACAACTCTAAAGTCTCCTATTAGAGGTTCCCTATGTTGGATTATGTGTTAGGCCCCTCCTTATCTCTCTCCTCATCACTTTCTTCAATGAACTCACCATTAGCTACAATATGTAAGTACTAGGTTCAATAGAAAATTTATCCTTTTTCACACATATTCCAAGTTAAGTTTTAATTAGCTTGGTTCTTCACGAGTTCTTAAGAAAGTCTCTTAGGTGATGGGGATGTTGGAATAATGATTATAGGGAATATTTTAGCTATTAATGGGTTGATTGTAATTTAATTCACTTGAATGAGGCAACTCACATCATAGATGTTTGTATCAATTTGCCAAATTTTCCACAATCATAAAAAATATAGTAAGTTGATTTTTCATAGTTTGGCATGAACCCTACCATTGTCCTT
>Ga0115848_100950_pt1 | contig 11961 bp, 7 predicted proteins | sample InSIn3gowninarea_FD_83862 | JGI IMG/M metagenome (GOLD analysis project Ga0115848, IMG submission 83862) | reverse complement strand
CTTCAATACTAGCGTCACAACATCAATCGAAACTGTTAGAGGGAGTGTAAGGGCGATAATACCGCCGTTCAAGAAAGAGAAGGTATGGGAGGGTGTTGAAGGAATCAGACTTGATTCGGCTTTTATAGAGAACAACTATCTGCCGTGTGAGGGATTCAAGGGGTATGGGGGGTCGTAGTGTACGTGAATAAAAAAATGCTGCCTGCTGGTTTTCCAGGCATATTGCGATATGCGTCACACGGTGGGTCAAAAGAAGCAGGGAAGGTATTCGTGCCATAATCCATCGCACCTTTCAAAGCGACTTCATGGCCAGCGCTCATCAACAGACTAGGTACCCACTTAAAGCTTGTTCCGTCCCCAAACATGTCCAGGAAGGGGAACTCAATACCCGTGCGGGTGAAGTCAGGGATCTTGTACCCAAAAGCTTGAACCTCATGATCATGCAGCGCCTGCAAAATTGCTGGATACATATCCGCTGGGAAGTTGGGGAGCAGAGTGCGGTAAGCGTGCGTTAAGATACCGTACTGGGAAGGGATCAATGTGCGCGCCAATGCCAACGGAATTGGTAGGACAGATATTGTGCCGTTGAGGGTACCGGTTGCGTTCCCTGGGTAGAGGTGTGCAATGGGGTTTGGAAGGTCATGAGTCCGACATGATTCTACTTCTGATGAGATGGAAGATCGAACTGGTTTCGATGGAGACGACGATGTGTAGCAGCGGAAGGCGAGAAGAGCGAGGAAAGAAAATATAAGAGACTGTTTCCCAGGAATCCTCAGCTGTGCTTTGGGGCACAGGCTGGGAAGTAGTGCGAGAATGGGATAGCAGAGGAGTGCCATGTCCACCAGACCGAGATCCAGCATGTTGTTGCCTAGCATCTTTGTTCTGAATAGTACTATCAGGAGACAGTGGAATATAAGAGAAGCAGTGAACAGAAAGAAAGCAGTACCACACAGGCAAGAAACAATTTTGGGGCTGTGGAAGACCGAAAGTTTTAAAGTCGGCTCCTCATACCTTATCCAGATTCCGGAACACTCTCTGCCGCGCCTCAACGGCGCGGTCGATTATCTCTATCGTAACAAATCCATCGTGTCAACGGAAACTAATGGACCCGATACATAGTTGCAAACTAACTTGTACGCACAGCCGTTTTAGCCTGTCGTTGTGGGTGTTTTGCACGCCTCATCCGCGTGATGTTCTTCTGTAACTCTTCTTAGCGTCTGGAAGAACGAGGTTCCGAGAGCGATCTGTTGCACAGAACATACACACATACACTATGTGTGCCTGGCACAACTAAGCATTATTATTGGAACTACCTCGACTGCGAATGCACTTCGAGACAAATGGTTGTTCGTATGGGCTTTTGCCTTCGTCATACAGAATAATGGGAGGCAGAGAGCGTAAGAGGACGGTTTCGAATGTGGACTGGTGCGTGCACGTCGGGCATGTGGGGCTTACACACCTTCACTTTTCCTCTTTCGGTCGAGTTTTGTCTGCTGTCATTGGCATCGATTGCGCCTTCGTTATGTTCTGTAAACCATCAGCAGCTGTCGTCGGCGGTAGTGTGCGAACGATGAATAGCAGCTGTTGAATGCGACTGAATATGGGCTAACATGCGAAAGTTTGCGCCGCGGCGTGACAATCGCCTGATCGCAACGCGAGGCTTACAATATCTCATCGACTGACACATTATAGACATGGGCAGACACTCGAGTGCTGTTCATTATGTTTCCGCTCCATAAGTTCATGATATTTGCTATTCCATCTATTGTGATTATTACAGCAATCGTACAACAAATAAGCATATCACAGATGTTTTGCACCATACTTGACGACGACATGTCCTCCAGATGCGCCATTATTGTAGGCTCTGGCCTTGCTGGCCTGGCTGCTGCTTCAAGCCTGATCAAACAAAACGTCTCAGTACGCCTACTCGAGAGTGCAGCAAAGACTGGAGGGAACAGCATCAAAGCATCTTCTGGTATCAACGGCGCACCCACAATATACCAGCCAATGCCGGAGCCTGCAGATATGTTCTATTTAGACACCATATCTTCAGCTGGCAAGCGATATTCAAACTTCACTGCCGAGAGGAATAAACTCATTAAGACTTTGACGGAAGACTCGGCAAGCGCTATACATTGGCTGGTAGAAGAGAAGGGTATCGATCTAACTAAAGTAACGCAACTAGGTGGTCACACATACGCTCGAACACATAGGGGGACTGGAACGCCACCGGGGTTCGCAATCATCAGCGCGCTTCTGAAGGAACTCAAGCAGTCGTCGCTTTTTCACTTGCAAACATCATGTACGGTGACAAAAGTTCTACAGGAAAGAGGAATGGCAATAGGAGTGGAATACACAGATGCGAACGGCAACTTTGAAGAGCTCCATGGCCCTGTTATCTTCGCTTCAGGAGGCTTCGGTGGCGATGCGAAAGGCCTTCTCGCTCAGTATCGTCCAGATCTCGCAGGATATCCATCAACGAATGATCCCAAGCCTGGCACCCAGCCACTATTGGCCGCATTGGGAGCACAACTTATCGACATGGATTCAGTTCAAGTACATCCGACAGGCTTTATAGATCCAGCAAATCCAACTTCACCACTCAAAATCCTTGCTGCCGAGGTACTTAGAGGCGAAGGTGGCATACTATTAGTGAATGGTAGGCGGTTCGTCAACGAACTAGACACTAGGGAGAGTGTTGCGAATGCAATCACATTGGTACCCTCGAAAATTGGATCTCTGCGGCAGTGGGAAGTTCAGCTGATCTTGGACGAGGCCACCTACAACGCAGCGAAGTCCCACGTCGACTTTTACGTTTTCAAAGGACTGATGCGAAAAACAACAGTCTCAGAACTGGGACGTGATACATTGGAAAGCATAAATCAGTATGCCCACACTGTTTTCAGTAGTGCAAAGGATCCATTTAATCGGAAATTCTTCGGCAACTGGGCGTTGAAGGAAGCTAGTCTTGAGTCAGTGGTCTATGTTGGAACAGTAACTCCCATCATACATTATACCATGGGCGGTGTACTTATCAATGAGAAGAGTGAAGTTCTGTCAAAAGACAACAAACGGATTGAAGGAGTGTGGGCTGCTGGCGAAATCACGGGGGGTGTTCATGGGCAGAACCGACTAGGTGGTTCATCACTGCTAGAATGTGTGGTCTTTGGAAGGATCGCAGGTAACCAGTGTGCAGAGTACCTCATCAACACAAATTAATGGCCAAAAAAGTGAGACATATCGAAACGGTGCGTTTCTTGGGGATTTGCGCTGTTCCAGGCCCCAACTGATCTTACTTATCAGGTGTTGTACTGAATCAATCACTTGACAACCACATCATAGTTTCATCTAATTTATTTTCCTGGGGCAATTATGTCTGTGGTCGTTTAGAAAGCGGTCGGAATGTTAAGCCGAACATGCAGGCCAGGGCTTGTTGATATGATTGAGAATCAGAAGAGTATCTAAGTTCATTGACGTATATGTTTACTTCCAGATATATAGCAACGTTGCAAACCGTCGTACACAGCAGTCTTTCTGGCTTTGTCTGCCTAACACGACCTTCTTTCTTCGAACCCTTCAAATATCGATGTAAAAACAATTTGCCTTTCTCAAAGCCTCGAGATCATATTGGTTGCCTTCTCAAAAGCTTTGGGACATACGAAATGTTTCCAAGTTTCATACACAGCACCAATCTTGATTAGCACCCACTAATGCCATTGGGCAACGAAGCTTTTCATCGCCTGGGGGCACAGTATCTCGTGTACTGCTAGTTTTTGAGAAGACTCACCAAGATTAGAGATTGTCTTACACGTGCTAGTACCAACGACAATGCGAGGTTCAAGAAGGAAAGGGGAGTGATGTTTGACTCAATTAAAGGTGTAGACAAAACGATTATATCATTGACAAGGAAGCACAATAATGATGCTATAAACAAGACTTAGCGAATTCAAGCGGGATTGTCTGCTAGAGCAGAAGTAGTGAGTACGGGAAATCTGAGAAGTGCAGATGGATAGAATTGAGAAAGTGCGAGCGCAATGATTAGAGGTGTAGATTTATTGGGGCAGCCACGTCGACGATCAACTTTTCCATGTCACCACCTTTGTCAATATAGGTTACGGATATGAACCATCTTTAAAATAATTTTTTTTACATCAGTTCTGAGATGCGGCGTGTTCGTTTCGCAAAGCTATAACCTACCAACTCAGCAGTGGCTCAAACTGCCTTTTTGACTGCTCTGCCTTTAGTCTTCCCATAGGCACCTCCGGCCATTTTTCGCATCTCTAATGCACGCTTGTACGGTGGCGCGGTCGGCGGCTGCACAGGGTCTAGGCTAACTCTATCTTTGGGCAGCTTGTATGTCGCATCAGAGTCGTATGCTGATAAGTCACCGCATGCAAGGAACGGTGCTATCCATCTTTTTCCGCTTTCTTCTACATCATCCTCTTCGTCTTCCGTACCAAGATCCAACTCAATGGCCCCGTCTGCTCTCACTGTCCGCGAAGTCTGTTTCTCCTCCTTCGGTGGGCTGGCATCTGTAGGCAGTTGGGTTCCAGCGCCCAAAGGCTTGTCCAAACTTGCTTTAAATCCTGCCGGCGGACAAAAACCTTCGCACACAACAAATGCTTCGATACTGCTCGCTCGACTGCTCCTTGGCTTTGCCACGCGCACTCTTTTGAAGACAATTTTGAGCTGTGCAAAGAGCAGGTCTACATCTTTCCCGCGGAAGATCTTTGCAACGAATTTGCCTCCAGGTTTTAGTACGCAGAGCGCTAAGTTGAGTGCTGCCCAGAGAAGTTGGCTCTGCACATAGATGTCAAGATCGTGCAGACCCGTGACATCTGGTGCACCATCCGAAATGACGAGATCTACTGGTGATGATGAAGATGTTGAGTTTGGGTCGTAAGTATCTGGGTCCAACGCCTTGAGCATAAGTGGGATAGTAGAAGGATGCGTGATATCAGCACGCATCGTTGTGACGCCTTCGAGAGGGCTCATAGGCTGCAAATCGATCGCAACAATTCGGACATTCTCCCTAGGCTTTGGCTTCTGAAATGCTGGTGGAGTGCGGTCCCCTTCCTTTTGATTCAAGCCAAGAACGTATTGCCGTGTTGCTGCTTGTTTCTGTTCCCATCCTGCTCTTCCAAAAGTCTCACCCTTGATAAGGACACGGGAGAGCACCTGGCTCCAACTTCCCGGTGCAGCACAGAGGTCGACGACTCTAGTGACTCCTTCGAACAAGTTGAACTCTTCATCGATTTGCAGCAACTTGTAGGCTGATCGGGCACGCCACCCTTCCTCTTTTGCAAGGCGGTAATAAGCGTCCCGCTTGTCTTTTGAAGATTTTCCCATCTTCAGTTGTCCTCCTTTTTAGAGCACTGTTGCGTTGCTCGACACTACGGCTTCGCGTGGTCTTCCTACTTGAGATTTGAGGAGCTATCCTGTTCGATTTTTTTGTAGGTGCCCTTCTGGATCGAGGAACGTACTTGGTGTGTCATGCAGTGTTTGTTACCGATAGTGAAACCAAGTATCTTTAAGGCAAGCCACCTGTCGCAAAATTCCGAAATTTGAGGAAGCAAGCCCTTGTATGAAGGATATAAACGTGCGGAAGTTGACCCCACGCGAGGGGCACCATTTGTGTAGGGCAAGTGTAGCCGAGCCAAACGCCGACTCACCGATGTATCCAAAAATTTCTGGGAAGACATGATTAACTGCTCTGTCTCAACAATTGCGCATACCTTGATACAAGATGAAGCGCGCGCATAACCCTCCGAAAGCGGCGCATAAAGCGCACAAGCGTCAGAAGCTCGAAAAAGTACAGCAACCTGCGACGAAAAAGCAGAAACGCAGAGTTCAATTGAATGACTTGGGATGGAAGACCATTGGTATGCCCGACCGCCTGGAGGATACCGAGGGCTTCTACGGCTTAGAAGAGATCGACGATGTGGAAGTTGTCAAGGATCCGACCACTGGCAATATCACGTTTCAGACGACGAAAACCGAAGAAGAGATCGAGAGGGATGTAGAAGCCGCTTGGCGTAGAGAAGAGGAGGAAGCTGCACGTCTAGAGAAGATGATTGGCCAAGAGGGGAAGGAGTTGCCAGTGGAAGATGAAAAGAATGTAGACGAAGAGGAGCTTGAGGAGACCACTCCCAGACAGCAAGAGCCTGAGAGCGATAACGAGTCCTTCGCAGGGTTCAGCGATGACGAGGAGGAGCCAGCCAAGAAGGGCGGCATTGAAATCGAGGACCTCAACCCCAATAGCACAGTAGAAGACGGCAGAACATTGAAGAAAGACAAGCTTGAGAGCAAGCCGGAGAAGGCCAAGACAAAAAAGGAAAAGAAGGCGGAGGCGAAGGCGAAGAGAGAATCGGAGAAGAAGCTCCAGCAGAATACCTTAGCGAACGGCGGTAAAAGCCTTGAACCAAATCCCGACTATGTCGAAGAGGAGGGCGTGGAAGCAACCGAAGACTTCGAGATCTCTGGCGAGGGAGCGTTCGACATCCTGTTGAACCAGCCCATCGATGACGAAGAGATCGATACATCAGCTTGGGAGGAATTGGGATTGTCAGAGAAAGTAGTGGGTGCGCTGGCAGGATTAAAATTTTCTAAGCCCAGCTCGATCCAAGCTTCTACGATACCTGAGATCATGGCTGGCAGAGATCTTATTGGAAAAGCTTCGACAGGTTCAGGAAAGACGCTTTCTTTTGGAATTCCTATTGTGGAGCGCTACCTTGCTACCAGGCCAGCATCGGAAGACAAAGACTCGAAGATACGCACAGTGCCTACGGCATTGATCGTTGCGCCAACTCGAGAACTCGCTCATCAGATCACAGCACATTTGACCGACCTGTGCGCCAAAGGCGACTTCGATCCACCGTCTATTGCAACCATTACTGGTGGACTATCCGTACAGAAGCAGCGCCGTCAGCTTGAGAAGGCAGACATTGTCGTAGGCACACCTGGACGACTCTGGGAGGTCATCAGTAGTGGTCAAGGTCTACTGCGATCTTTGAAACAGATCAAGTTTCTGGTTCTAGATGAAGCAGATCGTCTTTTGAGCCAAGGTCACTACCAAGAGCTCGGAGAGATTCTCAAGGTTTTGGACAAGGTGGATGATGAAGAGGAGGAAGACGAGCCTACACCAGAGGTAGAACGTCAAACGCTTGTTTTCTCTGCTACTTTCCAGAAAGGTCTCCAGCAGAAGCTCGCTGGCAAAGTCAAATTCGGCAACGACACAGGCGACATCATGAACAAGGCCGACTCAATGGAATACCTTCTGAAGAAGCTCAATTTCCGCGAAGAGCAGCCGAGATTCATCGACGCAAACCCCGAATCTCAGATGGCCAGTAAACTACGCGAAGGCCTCATCGAATGCGCCGGTCCTGAAAAGGACCTTTACCTTTATTCTCTCCTACTCTTCCACCCTAACAAGCGCACCTTGATCTTCACAAATTCTATCTCTGCCGTCCGCCGCCTGACCCCCTTTCTCACCAACCTCAACCTTCCTGCGCTCCCTTTGCACTCCAGCATGATACAGAAAGCGCGTCTGCGCTCCATAGAGCGCTTCAAAGAGCGCCCAGGCTCCATCCTCGTTGCGACCGATGTCGCAGCCCGCGGTCTCGACATTCCTAAAGTAGACCTCGTAATCCACTATCACCTTCCTCGCGCTGCAGACACCTACGTTCACCGTTCTGGTCGCACAGCGCGCGCCGACGCCTCAGGATCAAGCATCATTATCTGCGCCCCCGAAGAAGTCGCGGGTGTACGCCGGCTTGTCGCCAAAGTACACGCTCGCGCTGAATCTGCACAGCAACAGACGAACAAAAAACGCGCATACTTCATCCGTACGCTGGATATTGATCGTCGCATTGTGTCGCGCTTGAAGCCGCGTGCTATACTGTCGAAAAAATTGGCGGACACCGTCATTGCGAAGGAGAAGAAGAATTCAAACGACGACATGTTTGTACAGGCCGCCGAAGATCTGGGCATTGATTACGATAGCGAAGAGTTCGAAAAGGAAGCCAAGGGCAAAAAGGGCAGGGGCAGCGGACGCAAGAAGAAGGAGAAGGCTGCTAGTGAGATGACGAAGGCCGAGTTCGCAGCTGTCCGGCAGGAACTCAGGAGTTTGCTGGCGGAACGTATAAATACTGGTGTCTCTGCAAGGTATTTGACTAGCGGCGGTATCGATGTGGAAGCGTTGATGAAAGGTGAGGGCAACACCGGCTTCTTAGGAGCCGTTGATGGGCTCGGATTCGACGAAGAGGAACCAGAACCTGCACCGGCTCCAATTCAGGAGGATGAAGACTCCGAATCGGATGCAGATGAAGCCCCTAAGGCACAGAAAACCGAGCAGAAGCAAGAAGGGAAAGCGGGCAAGAAGCAAAAGAGCCGCAAGAGGAACGCGGATGGAACCAAGAAGAAGTGGATCCATCATTGATCAGCGTTACGCTGCACCTTAGACTACACTTCAATTTATATGTCTGCCATCTCCAAACGTATTCAACATTCAATCTGTGCTCATTCACCCTATACATATGTATATATAAACTGCTAACAAGTCTGTTTCTGCTCGCTACATAACCCTATTGTTCATATCTGCTAACACACAAAAATGCTACACAAAATATCATCATTCATAAGCGGAAATGTTGCGTATACGAGCTGAACTTATTTCCACGGTAGTGCGATGAGGGCGAAACCATACCAAAAATTGACAACAGGTTGAATCAGAAATCGAGTGTGGTCTTCATGCACGACCGCAGTGACAACAGTGCGAACAACTGAGTGAAAAGGTAGGCAAGGAGGGTCCAATATATGGTTGCTCGATGTGTCCGAAGTGAAAGCAAAACATTGACGCGCCTCTGTGAGGCCGTTCCTTGCGGCCTGGGTAACGCATCAAAACATGCATATGGAGGACGCTACCGCCGTGACCAAGCCGAAAGAAAGTTCAATCTCTCTGTGATCCCTCCCCAACCATCAAGACTATGTTTTTTCTCCAGCTTCGCCAGACTTAGGCCATCGCCACTCTCAACCTGCTCGTCATCTTCTAGACTCCATATACCGCGTTGAAAAGGCAGAGATCGGCCTGATTTCCAGGCGTCCAGAACAGTGATAGCGAGACCCGGCCGGAAACGTGTGCGTTTCAGTGCTTTGGTGATGAATTCATCGGAGAACCCCAACGCGTGTTGTTCAGCAAAAAAGTCCTCTATCTCGGGAGCAGAAAGTGGTTCGTCTGGGTCCTCGGACCCGGTTGCAGATACTTCGGAGGTTGCTGAGGGCGTTGGCGAATCCGGCCGGGGAAGGCGTGTGAATTGTGGTTGCGTTTGTATCTTAAAGTCGCTTCCGTTCAAAGAACGCCTGAACTCCTCTATAGACTGTGTCGTTGAAGCTTCGGACTCGGGGTGGGGTGGTGGCGAGGATCCGAGTAAAGGCTGTGGAAGTTTGGACATTTTGGTTGGTAGCTGTGATGAAGAAAGTATGGCTTGAGTGTCGAACGCAAATGTCTTTGTAGCACGAAGGGTAGGGGTACTAGAGATTACATCATCGGCATCTTCGTCGTCTTCTTGAACTTGGGATGGCCGAGGAAGAGGGACGATGTGATCGGAGTCCATGGACGAGGCTATGCTCTGCAGGTCATCCTCGACGCTATTCTCTACGACTTGTGACCAAGGCAAAGCGGCAGCATAGGTTAGACTGTCCTTTGACATGACGCTTGCAACTTCATCTCCTTCATCGCTATCCCGTATTTCATCAGGTGCCTGCTCTTCCTGAGCTTGATGCTCAACACTTGATTGTATAGAGTTTGTTGTAGATGAAATATCCAGTGGCTGCCCCAAAGTGCCCACAGCGTCGACCAACTTCTCCGGCTCAGCCAAAGTAGGAGATAAACTAATCCTCCTCCGTGCCTTTGCGGGTCGAATTGGTTCTCCTGACTCCTTATTAGCACCAACCTCATCCCGCGCCCGCTTCAGAGCTGATTCATTGCTATGTCCGATGTATCGCGCCGTTTTGTGCTGGACCGCTGATGATGACTCTAGTCTTGAATCTGATGGCAGTCCATTGGACACCATGCGCCGTAAGGAGCTTGCAGGCGTCGACTCCATAAAATGTGACGTAGAAGTGATCCTATCATGTACCTGGCCCAGCCTCTGGCTTTTAGTTGAACTAGGACTATCGTCCTGGTGCCTCTGATCAACCTTCTTCCTGATAAGTTCTCTTTTCGAGGATGGATCTTGCTGCCATTGGGGCCTAACCACCTTCTCGTAATACTGCCGCCATTGCTCAGATGTTTGACTGCCCTTGTTCTCAGCCCACTCCCTCCACGATGTTTCGTATGACAATTGGTCATCTGAAAAGCTGTCAATATGATCGACGAAAGCATACAACTCTTCCCAGTCTTCCGTCGTGAACATCGCTGCCAATTGATCAACTGTGTACTCGTCCACAACTGTGGATTGCACCTTTCCTTCGACCTTGTCATTGGCGAGAGTTTCCTGCACTTGGTCCTTGTTCCTGATACGGCCGCTCTTTGGCACTACAGATATTTCGGCTGTTTTCGACGCTTGATCTGAAGGCGAGGATGGCGGTGCATTATCTGGAGCGTCGAAGGCAGATGGAGGTCGATTTTTAAGATGCTTAAGATAACGATTGCGCCACGACTGCCATGTATGTCGTGGATACTGTATAAAGTCAGCATTGCATCTTGACCATATGCACATGCGCATGCAGACCTTCTGCTCCAGTTGCTTGTACAACTCATTCCCACTCATGGGAACACCGCTTGCCACAGCCTCTTTGACCCAGTTGTAAAGTATTCGATCCTCATTGGGTGTAAACGCATATCTTGCGAATCTTGCCGGTCTGACCAGCGATCCAGGCTCGCGTGCAGTACCTATCTTTGGGCCTGCTGGGAAGTCGTTCGGATCCAGGATGCTGCCTCTAGCTATGGACTTGTGCACGAACTCATAGCTGATTGTACCAGGAGGACAGTCTTTCCGAAAATGGTCTGCAATCATCCAGTCTGCCTGCTTTTCTAGTGGCACGATTTCACCACCATTAGCCCTGATAAGGGCCAAGAGTGCTGTGCGGTGAGGCACGCGCTGAGCAACCCAGAAACTCCTGCCCTCGAATAAATGGCCTGTTCCAATCTGGGCGTCCTCAGTAACATTTTCATACACGAGGATTGACGCCATAGTGTTGAGGTGAAATTATGGAGTTAGTGATGATGACGCGTCGGGGGAAACGCGTGTTCACATGCCGAATGTGGAGTCGCATTGCCGTAGTGTCCCCTCACCATCCTCTCGATCATCAACAACAACATGCACAAGCAATAACGTGAAACAACATGAAATATGGCGCTCGCGCGCACCCTGTTCATACTGGCCGGTGCAATTTCGTTTTTCACATTTGTAGCCTTCTTTGGCCGCCTTCCAGCCTTCAGGTATCATATTCTGTCCCATTTACCTATACAACTTACTCATCAAGATAGAAATACACCTATAGGCTTCCTTAACAGACTCTTCGTTTTGCACATACCCTCGTTTCTTCGTCGCCTAGATTTAAAGCTCACCAATGGTCGCATCACCTCTAGCAGCTCTCGCCTTGGTCACCATCTCATGCATGACAAACACCCCATAATCGTAATCTTCTTCCTCGGCCTCGTAACCGCATGCGCAGTACTTCTCCTGCCTAACGTATGGGATACGCTCCTCTCTCGTCATAAGCTATTCGTCCTCATCCTCCTCCCACAGCCATACCTGTGGCTGTATCTCAGTGCCAAGTGGAACAAGTCAACCCACATCACTCCTGCCCACCATGCAAGTCAAATGCGCCACTACCCCTACGACCGCATCCTCTACCACCCTGGTAATACTTGCTCAACCTGCCATTTTCTCAAGCCGGCCAGGAGTAAGCATTGCAGTATATGCAAGTCTTGCGTCTCACGAATGGACCATCATT
>Ga0115848_100948_pt1 | contig 11982 bp, 6 predicted proteins | sample InSIn3gowninarea_FD_83862 | JGI IMG/M metagenome (GOLD analysis project Ga0115848, IMG submission 83862) | reverse complement strand
ATTATTGTTATGTAGGCTCTGATTATGTTAGACTCCTATATATAGAAAGGAGGTCTTTTCATTTGTATCATCCAAGAATTGTTCATTTATGTAATGTAAAGGAGGTTGCCCCCTCGAAGAGGTTGAATTCTAAGGCGTTGATCTATCTTTTCTATCTTTTCTTGAGCTGGTTTCATAACAGTATGTATGAGAATGTCTAGATAATAAAAAGGAATTGGTGTAATTGAATCTCCAAAGTGCAAATGGAAATTGATACAGGAAGCGACATTTGAAATCATGTGAAATGGAAAATTCTTCCATATTGTGGGTTTGGGACTTATGTATGGATAACCTCGTAAATTATGTGTAAATGGTACTTTCTAAGGAATAGGCTTAAGATCTCCTTAGTTAACTTGAGAGCTCATTCATAATTTTATCAATTTCATAAGTTATCAAAATGAGCTTTACATTTATTTTCCAAGCCACAATTTCTCGAAGATAAGCTACCAGTCATAATTGAGTTGACAATGGGGCGAGTTTAATCATAGTGTCCATTTTTAAGAAATTAATATTAAACTCTATGTCCAGGAAAAACCTTTTGTTTCTTCATGGTCTTCCTTATTTTATACACCATATTTTACAATAAAAAATTATTTATGAAGCCCATGGTGTGTGGTCATGATATATTGTGAAAAGTCACTCGCCACATATATGAAAAAAAGAAAGAGGCTAAAGGGAGGGACATTCCTCATTTCTAAATAAATGGTGTAATTTTATGAAAATCTAAAGGAAAAAAGAGAGAAATAATAAAACTAAAATTTTAACAAGTACATGCAATGAAATTTTAATATAGATACTTTTTCTAATTAGATAGAACTAACATAGGCATAATTATACTTGCATCTTGTCATTGAATTATGATTCCATTTCCCTTAATTTAAGTATGTGCAATGTTCCCTTAGATCTTTCCATGACCTTCATAGATTCTTTCACTTTTGACCTTCATCAATTCTTGGAATTCCAAGCCAAATCAATGTTATTGTTGGGTATGTGTTATATTATTTCCATGACTAGCTCCACACGCTACTACATTGCGCTAGGCATAGTGATAGCCTTCCTACACGAGGTCCAAGACAATGCCTCGAGAATTCTTTTTAATGGGACACAATAATGGTTGGGCAAACCCAAGGATGGTGGACAGACCCACCCATGGTTTTAGGCATGGTGGTTCTGCCCATGGTATTTTGTAGATACGATAAAGGGAGCTATAGTTATGTTCTAATCGAAAGTTAATGGATTGAGTTTATGAATGCTTCGACATGTATATACTATATTGTAATATTGGAAAGAATATAATGAAAAATCAATCTAGTTTTTCAATTTTGTATTTTAGGAGAAAATCATCGTATATATTTTTTATGAGAATTTTTTTATATTCTTACTATTGTATATTTTTTTCTGTATTTAAGAATTCGTTTGCAGATAATTTCTATAAAAAATTAAAACTTACCATTATTAACTACATAAATATCTAAAATATAAAATGTTTTATAACCTTATTATGATTGATAAGAAACCACATGATATGTTGAAAGAAGAGCGGGAGTGCTACACTATTGTGAAAATGTGGAACAATATAAATTGTGGGCATTTTTTATTGTGAAAATATTAAATATTTTAATCCACGGCGTGTTTAGTGGAAATGTGGGTTGCTATCGTGGACATAGCCTTTATATTAATGCACATGCATCATGGTAATGGGTTCCTACATTATAACAAATATCAATTAATAAGTAAGAGGGAAAATTTATGATATGAATTATTAATATTCAAGAAATCACGTTTTGACTATACGAATAGATTAACCTTAAGTGTATTGTGTTATGAGTTTATTTTATGTGTGTGGATATAGGAATAGATTAAGTGTATTGCGTTGTGAGTTTTTTTTAAGTGTAGTGTGTTGTGAGCCTTTTTTTTTTTATGTGTATGGATCTGGCTATTGTTATGTTGAGAGTTTTTTTATCTGTGGATTTGGTTATGGTTATTGGTAAAGTTTATTAGTTAAAGTTATTGAGTTATAAATACGTTGTGCAATATATGTTTATTGTTAAATTTAAACAGTATATTATTTAGTTGTAAGTATATATTGTTTCTACATATTTATGGCTAGATAATTTGGTAAATAAGCCTAGTCCATACAAACAACAATTCACATTTGAGATTCAACTGAAGTAGTTTAAGTGGGAGTCCCAATGGCTATAAAAATGAAATCTCATCGAAATAAAAATATTGGATTCAAATTTTGTGTTACCCTTCCCCATAACTCAATAAATAAAAGATATGTAATGGGGTGAATAATAGACCTATAAACATGAAAATCGAAATGCCAAACTTTAAAAAAAACAATTCCCATTTGAGGAAATCTAGAAATCGTGCGAGGCTTTTGTTAAAACAAGCTTGGACAACCTTCCTACATAAGCTATTCTGAAACCTCTTGCACGCAGTCGCTCTTTTTCAAAGAAGTCATTTGTGGCTATTTTGATTTCTTTGTACATATAAAGTGGAATATTTATTGGATCACTAGGGGCAAATGATAATTGGTGTTCGATTTGTTCTTCTCATCTTGAATGAGCATGGGAACCTTTGGTAACAGAAGGAAAGGACAATTCCCACGATCATAACACTTCCTGTTATGATGATTGCAGAGGTGTATTGGAAATCATGAGGATTGTTGGGGAATAATGAAGAGGTGTATTGGAAATCATGATGATTGTTGGCCGCCGAGTGTACTCGATCCATCAATGAGGAGAGTGCCTCTTACTGCATAGATCCAACGACGAACATGAAGGCATAATGAGTGTTTGCCAGCTATGCGTAATTCTGCACTAGATTCAATTACATCCACCTATCATGGAACACGAAGGAGGTGTGGTTGTTGTTGTGTTTCTTGTTGAGAGTTCTCTGAATATAATTTGGATCCTGCTAGGGCTGTTATGGAGCCAAGCACACTGTTTTGTTTATTATGCCTTCAGTCGAGGCCTAACATAAGGCATTGGCCCATATAGGATTGATGACACTTGTGGTGTTCCTCATATTTTTTTGGTTTGCCCAATATGCAAAAAAATGTTGAGTTTTTGAGGTTTGACCCATGGTTTCTACAAAGGCGGTCATATAGTTATTTTCTATTATAATTTGTTTGTAAATTAAGTGATCATGAATTTTACAATATAAAGTAGTTATTTTGAAAAAATGATTCTAGATACATTTTGTATTTAGATGGCTTTCCTAGATAACCAACTAGTATAAAGGTTGATGCCTATGTATCTCGGTGGATGGGAGCTCATTCATAGAATGACTAATATGTCTAAATCAACTATTTTAAGAGATCCAGTGGTGTAAAACTCAATATGGATGATTGTCCAGATAGTTTGGCAGTGGTGAATCTAAGGAAGGATCCCTCATTTGTTGAAGACGTGGGAGTGGTCTTCTCATGAGGTTATGCAATCAGTAATTGAATTCAGGATATCTGTGATTTGGGAGTTCTAAAGTGGGACTCGGGAATCCAATTTTCCAACTACACCTTTACGAGGGTTATGAGACAACTTGATGGAGTTTGCTCTATGCGATTTCGAAAATGTTTAAAGAAGCTAATGAAACGTTACAAACAAGAAGATCAAGACAAGCATTATTCAAGGGAGGGACTTGGAGATTTCACTCCTACTTGTCTTATGCACATTAAATGAGATTCATCATCATAAATGTAATTGTTGTGTGATTGTTAATTAGTTGGATTTGAGAAATTTAATCAAACTAATATAGCTTCTACTTTAGTGTTTGGTTGAGATATTTTCTCAAATTCATTGTATGGTTAAGATCGAATTTCTATCTTGAACCAATGCTCATATTTTCAAACAAACTTGCAATCACCATGTATAAAATGGATCGAGAGAAAAAGAACTTGAAATTTGAACTATTAGACAAACAAAGGGGAATAAAAGTGTGATGGTTACCCTACACGACACTCTCTTTGAAAATTGATACCTTCCGAGACACTATTAATGGTGTATCATATCAAAACTTAACTTGGATCAAATACACATCGTAGTTAAGAATCTGAACTGCATATGTAGACATAAAAAAACCAAACCATTATGCATGTAAGGGAATCTCTTTGCTAGCTGAGTCAATTCCTAACTTGCAAATGGATAGAGGTCTAACAAAACTATGAACAAGCTACCTCTAAAACCAACTTCAATTGGAATGGAAATGGCAATGTGTTTTTTGTTTTTTTAAATTTGGACATTATGACATTGATATTTGGGTTTTTCTACATTTTTTTTGTGTTTTTTCTATTTGTGTTTAGGGCATGTTAATAATAATTAGTGATTTATTATATATTTGGTATTATTCATTATTTGACCAAAAATTTATACATCACTAATTATTATTCATTATTTGACCAAAAATTTATACAGTTTATTCATAGTTTAATATTGAAAATTTATTTTTGTTATTTATTATTATTATTTAAATTTATTTATTTATAAAGTGATTGGTTCAAGTCGCAAAAGCAAAAGAAAAAGATAAGATTGGATTAAAAAATGAAAGTAAAAGTAGAGTTCTACCACTATCCAAAGCTTTTGCATAATAAAACAAATGTCCTTACTATTTTAGCCAATCTTGAATTAATCCATATCAACGAATTTCCAAATCCATAAGAACTCATTATTGATTTTTGGCTGTAATTCCCTACTTCATCCTATTATGCTAATTTTATTAGTGTTTAATTAACTTGAAAATATTGACTTATAATTATTAAGAAATATTGGTATATATCTACATTTGTAAAACTGTAATTTTATTTTACTGATATGATTTTTATTATTGTTATTATTCAATTCCCAAGTTGTCTTCTCAAATTTAATTTTGGATAGGATATGGTCTCTTCCAATTTATTTCCAAATTAAATATCCATATCCCTAGGTGTCTTCTGAAATCTATTTTGAGAAGATGTGGTCTTCTCCAATTTATATCCAAATTAAATATCTATATCCCTGTCTTTTCAAATCTATTTTTGAGAAGATATGGTCTTCTCTAACTTATTTCCAAATTAAATATCCATATCCCAAGGTGTCCTGTCAAATCTATTTTGAGAAGATATGGTCTTCTCCAATTTATTTCCAAATTAATATCTATATCCTTAGGTGTTTTCTCAAATCTATTTTTGAGAAGATATAGTCTTCTCCAATTTATTTCTAAATTAAATATCCATATCCCATGGTGTCTTCTCAAATCTAGTTTTGAGAAGATATGGTCTTCTCCAATTTAATTCTAAATTAAATATCCATATTTTATTCTCAAAGTGTCTTCTCAAATCTATATTGAATAAGATATGGTAAGAAAAGTCAATGATACTAAAATGAAAGGATAAGGGGGTAGTCATGACATTAATGATAGGTGGTTGAAGTGGATGGGAGAAAGAGACATAAAAAGGGAATGATGATGATAGGAGGGGGGAGATCCTTAGTCTTGGTTTTGGTTTTGGTTTTGGGTTTGGAGGATTTTCTTTTGGGGGAGGAATGTGCAGAAAGAAAAGGGAGAGAATGGAGAGATAAATGAGAGAATTCAAACTTGGATTTGGAGAGTGTTGGTTTAACTTGGACACACTATAGCTGGTTGGACTTAGGCTCGGAGTGCTAGAGAACCTGTGGAAGTTCCCTGGGCTAGGAAATCATTCCTAGTTGGCTATGAGGTAAATTCAGTTGGGTAGTCGAGAGGAGCATCCCAACAGAGTCAGGAGCATCTCAACCAAGTTATTGGAACATGTATTCTTCTATTTATTGATTACTTATGTAAATAGCAGCAATGAAATTCTTACTTGTTTAATATGTTGTAAATAAATTTTAATTGTATATTGTCATCAAATAATATTAATTTATAAATAAATCATTTCCCTTCTTATTGTGTTTTAATAAATTTAGTTTTTAGTTAAAAGACCCTAGGATGGATCCTTACATTAACAACTAAATAAACACTACATAACTCCAATCAAACACGTGCAAGAACAATTTCTCATCTTTCATTGCTTTAATGACATAAAACATCATTAATTTTTACTACAATTGTAATAATGTTTCAAAAAACATAAGATAATATTGAAATTACAATGAGAAAATCACTTTTAACACAGATATAAAACATAATATCAAATTTAAAAAAAAAAAAAAAAAAATTATATGATTGAATTAAAACTAAATTATTTTTCCCAACCAAATTACACTTAAGTGGTTAGGATTTCCAATGTTAAAATTTATATGATTCAATTAAAACTAAATTATTTTTCCCAACCAAATTACACTTACGTGGTTAGGATTTCCAATATTAATTCTTTATAACCTTGACACATGATTGTGGCCTTTGCTTAAAAAAGAAATTAATTATAAATCTCACTATTGATATTTTATTGAATTAGTAATTCAACAATCCAAAACAAAAACAAATTAAAAAACTATATTATTTCTAATAACAAGTTACATCCCACCTCTAGCTCTACCATTACATCTAATTACTAAAACTTATCCACCAATGACTTAACCTCTCTCTTACCATCAAGTCATTATATGAAATCATCAACTAATTTAATATACATCACTAGTGGCCACGTAATACTTTCTCTTACCATCAACTCATTATACGAAATATGAAATCATCCATTGATCCAATACACATCATTAGTGGCCATGTAATCCTTTATTATACACATTAGCATTTACTAAATGAGTTCATCAACTAATTTAATGCACATCACTAGTGGCCATGTAATCCTTTATTATACACATAAGCTTTTACTAAATTACTAGTGGTCATGGAATCCTAAGATTTTTGTGATAAACAATTTATTGACTCATTCAAGTCAGAACATGTCACATGTAATATTCTCTCCACATTTATAGTAGCATTGATTTTTCAGTGTCTATTTATTTTTTAATTAAGAAGATTACTTTTTTTTCCAAAAAAATATTTTAGTTAAATTTAAGGGATAATTTTCACTTTCCTAGATAACATGTGTAATAAATCGATCCATGTAAATTAGTACATTTCTTTTTAAAACACTCAAACCAAGCATCTATTTATAATTAATTAAACTAACCCCTTAAATTAAAAGGACTATTATTTGTATTCTTAAAATAAAAACTAATATTTTATTATTCCCTGCCACAACAAGGTAATAACGTATTTAAAAAACATTGATGTTGACATTAATTTTAAATTTACCAAAAATTAAATGAAAAAAAAATTATTTATTTATTTATTTTTTTTAAATTTAATTTTTCTACATTCTGATTGGTTAGAGTCTTATTTTGTAATGATAATATGTAGTTGAATAGATTAATAACAATATGTTCACCTCTTATTTTACAATAATTACATATGTATTTTGGTTGTACAATCAAATCTTCACTACTATCCCCTCACTAATTATTTCTATACAACTCTCTTCTACGACCATAAGAATATGTGCTCGACATTTAATAATATGGTGAAAGTGATGGATTGCATTTAAGGCATGAGCATTGGTATCTACATTCGCATCCACTTATGGCAGGATTATTGCAAGGTAATAGAAAATGCATGTTGTTGTGTGTAGTAGAGATCCACATATTCTGGTGAACAGGTAATTGATGCAGGTGTATTTTTCCAACTGTGTGATCTTCCACATACAAGTCAGTCGAAGCCATAACAAATATCTCACTATTTCTATTTTCCCCATTGCCTAATTAACACATCAAATATATGGCTTTCACTAGATATACATGTGGCAAAAAGATGAAGATATCATGAAAACCGAGTACGAGATTCCTTGTGAGAGGTGACAATTATTATGAAAAACATGTATGAACTTCATTCAAATTGTTAAAGAAGAATAAGTGCTGTCACGTTCAGGTGTCATGACAATGGCAGATAATTGATGCAATATTTCAAAATGAGTCAATCACATTTAATGATTGGTTGAATATGTTTTATCAATATTTTTTAATTTTTTAAAATAAAATTATGGATTAGTATTAATAACCAAATATAATTAAGTAAAATAATTGTTTAAATTTATTTTATGGATTAATATTAATAATCAAATATGGTTAAATAAAATGATTATTTATAATCAATATTTAATCATAATTTTATAATATGATTGTAAAAATGAATTATTGATTTAGTCAATTAAGTTTGATTAGTCAAAACTTTATATTTATCTAATTATTTAGTTAGTCCTAGTTTATTTATTATTTAGTTATAAATTTAAATTTAAATATGGTTTATTTATCTAGTCAAAATAAGTTATATAATTATTTATTATTCCTTGTCACAACAGGGTAATAACGTATTCAAAAAACATTGATGTTGACATTAATTTTAAAGTGACCAAAAATTAAAAATGATTTCACAAAGTTTACATTATAATATTTAAATTTATTTTTATTTATTATTAATTTAATTTATTTATCTGAATATCTATTGGTTAGAGCCTTATTGTGCCATCATTGTACTTGGTGTTATAGCAATCAGTGGTTAACAAATTAGTCGTCAGGGCATTTAATGGAAACAATATGATATCTCATTTCATGCTACTTTCAATTAGATTAATTATTGAACGTTTGTAAAATCCTCTCCCTATCTCATCACCGGGTTAGTAAATAAATATTTCATATCGCAGGAACCTTCAACATGTTTGGGCCTACTTTCATTAAAAAACCTTAAATTGATTTCTTACGTCCGGAAAATCCTCTCCCTATCTCATTACCGAGTTAGCAAATAAATATTTCATATCACACGAACCTTCGACACTTCCTTGTTTTGTTTGGCATTACTTTCATTAAGAAATCTTAAATTGATTTCTTAGATGTATCGAATATGCTACCACCATCACCCGGATGCGGGTACCACGAAGGAGAAGGACGGCAGGCCACCTGGTAAGCATGGGCGACCTCAAGTTTAGAAGGGTCATTAACTGCACTCCGCCGCCCTGGTTGGCAAGCGTGAGAGCAGAGGCGCGAGAGGACGACAATTCATTGCCGGGTCTGAGCTCCATTAACTGTTTCAGAGGGGAGTTATGGCACACCAGGAACGAGGCAAACCAGAGCAGCATAAGTATGTTAAGAATTGGGAATGTTATGCATCGGATCAAGTTCGAATTGTGGAATTGGGTTTCTGGGCGTCTGGTCTCCGAGCACAGGCTCAAGAACTCCCTTTGGAAATTGGAGGTGAAGGCGGTTTCACACCCTCCATATCCTTCTCCCCTGCTCTGTTGCGCTCATCGGTCATCAAGGAAAGCATGGTGCCACCAAGACAGAGGCTCATTAGCCGTCGAGGCAATGGAAGAGGTGGAACTTCACGCCCCCCGGTTGCCAATCCACCTTCAAGTTGTTGCCGTTGTCTGTGCCACCAGGTGGCTGAAGCACGCCCCATTCAGTCGCAGCAATTCATGGACGCCAAGACTCCGGATTCGAGCGCGGCCCCGCTACCTGCGTTCGATACAGCAGTATTCTCCTTCAGCAGCGCCCAGGGCAACTCTAACATTAATGCTCATGTCTCGGTCCTATTCCTGGAGGAACCGAAAGAGGAGATTGGGGAGCAATCCAACGCCCAAATTCATCTGGCTGAAAGCTCCAGAGCTGTTAAGGAAAAGGCAGAGGCACAACCTGAGCCAGGGGTCGTTCCACCATCGTCTCAACCGGTGCCCGCTTCAGGCGAGGCCAAGGTTGACTGGGGACCTCCCCCGGAAGGCGAGTATTGGATCTATGAGGAAGATTCGGATGAATAGGAGCCGGCTCAACCAAACTCTTGCCCTCAGACAATGCTCAGGTCTCTTTGTGAACTGTCACTCTTATCACAAGTGCTCAATGTATGTCGTGAATGTCTCTGTTTGGCTTGATAATTACGTAATTTTGTGCTTAACCACGCCCTCGCGAGGGATATTGATGAAGAACCTCCTTTTCTCTCTTTTGCCCCTGCGTGGGATAGATAATTTTGCTTTTTGTGTTCTCCAAAGGTCTACAGACCCTACGTGGGTTACCTATCTCAGTCATGGTGCCCTTGTATGGGTATTTGGTCTCAATGGTGTTGCCCCTGCGTGGGAGTTCGGTATCGATGAGGATGCCCCTGTGCGGGTAGTTTTTTGTGAGCTCTATCAATCCAGAGTGCCAACCTTGGCCTCTGGCGACATGTAATCCTGGCTGTAACTGTTCTCTCCTGTTAATGTAAATAATAGAAATAGCATAGTTTTAACGATAAAAAAAAAAATATATATATATATATATATATGCTACCACCATCATGTCAATACCAAAAACAACATCGTAAATTATTATTGGGATTCTTTGTATGAATATATATATATATATATATATATTCCAGTGTGATCTCGGTAGTTTTAATAATTATTTAAAATTTTTGTTTCTAAACTTGTACATGTGCAGCAATAAATTGAAAATAATTCCTATAAAATATTATGATATTTTCTTTCTAATTCACCAACAATTATGAGTAATGTCATAAAATAACGTGACAATAATTTCTGTAAAATATTATGATAAATGTAAATTAATTATATTTAATGTAACATTAGCAGCATGTTTGAGTTGGAAAATACAATTTTTATATGGTATAATTGCTTTTGAGTTAGTATTTTTACTTTAATATAAAAATATATAAAATAAGGGTCAGAAACGATATATATATGGGCTTGTTATTATAAAAAAATTATATATATATATATATATATATATATATATATATATATATATATATATTGGGTCAATTAATTTTAATACAATAGTTAGTTCATACATTTCAAAATTCAATAATTGAACCAAGTGGCAGGGAAACGCTAGCTATGCAGCGTTGTTTTTTTTCAGAGGGAAAATCAACATATGGCCGAGGCCAGCAGATTTTTACAACATATGGCCGAAGCCAGCAGATTTTTACAGCATATGGCCGAAGCCAGCAGAATTTCAGAATATTTACGGCATAGCCGTAACAAATCATCCATAAGGCCGAAGCCAACAGATGACCAAAGCGCAGTCCACAGAAACACTGCCGCAGGATTCGATCCCGGCTGGGGGGAGCGAAAGCCATCCGCCCCAGCCGTCTAATCATGCACGTCACGTGCAGCTATGCAGCGTTGTTATATACCAAAATTTTAATTTTTATATATAAGCGTAACCTAAGTAATAAATGAAATAAATTTTTTCTAAACAAAATTAACTTAATAATACATTTTAACTATATATTATTTTATTTATTATTCACATACTCATAATTAAATAAAACCTTAAAAGGTGAAGGAATCAAAATAATTAATACAATTTAACTCTATATATTATTTTATGTAATATTCAACCTTAAAAGGTAAACAAACCAAAAATAATTATCACCAAGCACCAAGTGTGATGACAATGTAACCAATATGTTTCTAACAAGTTTTAATTTACCTTTTATTAAGATACTAGTAGAACTTTGACTCACAAGAACATGGTTGTTGACGAGAGGGTAGGAATCAAATGATCACTAATTCCATCATCTTTGTTTAGATTGCAAGGCTTTTTATCAATGGCTTCCCTAAACTTTCGATGAAAGAAATGATCAACTCTTACAATGACCCAGACCTCTTCAATGCAAATATGATGTTTTGTCTTTTCCGCATGCTCTGCCAATATAATTAGTTGCACTCTTATTATACAATCATTACATTGTACACTCAAATATTTTCAAATATTATTAAATACCATCAAATAGTATTCAGTAATGAAAACGTGGTGTGCCTCTCGTCACAATCATTAATTCTCATCTTAGTTTAACACACTTCAATTTACATATTAATTAGAAATTTACTTTACAAATTAACTACGAATATCATATTTAGAGTGATGCTCTTACATTAACATTAATTTTTTAAAGTCATTTCATGTTATAAAGACATGAAATATCTACCTTTATGAAACC
>Ga0115848_100942_pt1 | contig 12008 bp, 12 predicted proteins | sample InSIn3gowninarea_FD_83862 | JGI IMG/M metagenome (GOLD analysis project Ga0115848, IMG submission 83862) | reverse complement strand
CAACCCTCCTAGAGCCTGATCTGCTTGGACACCAACAGCGTCTCACAGTTCGTGTTACCCTAAAGGGCCCCACCATCAACTTTTACAGTAAACTTGTGAAACTGGTCCGTGCAGCGCTGCCAAGTCGGCAAGCGAATGATGGCCCGTGCGCCAATAGCTCTGGCCTTTATCTTTTCTTCAGCCTCCATCATTCCAAGTTCTCGTCGATGAAAGGTGCCAGCCTTTCCTTCAGATCATCAACGCTCAATTCGTCGCCTGTCCAGTAGACCCGCTCAGCGCCTTCGGTCTTAGGGGGAATCAGGACGTCAGAGACAACCTGGATGACTCCGTCTGAAGCGACACCATCGTGAATGGTCACACGCGAAAATGCGTTAATCCTAATCTCGACAAAAGGTCCATATCTTGCACTGTCAACGGACAGGTACTTTCCTTCGAGAATAGTAGGCAGATCGACATGGAAATTTCGGTAATCGTCAGTCTCCTCTTCGTCCTCTCCGGACTGGTCAAAGAATGCATCAGAGTACAAGGTCTGGTCCACAACAATGTGGTACTCGAGGAGAGCCTTGAGGTACTTCAGACCATACTGGCTGAAAAGGAACGCATTAGCCCTGGGTCCAAGCTTCTTGAAAGCAAAGTTGGAAGGAGCGAAGAAAGTTCCGCCGTTGTGGGGATAGTCGGTGCTGTTGATCTTATCGAAGAGACCAGTCTTGGTAAGGGCAAGCTCCAACGTGCTGAATTCTCCAGGAAGAAGGTCGAGGATGGTAGCCACCTGAGGTGGAGGCACAATGATGTGGTCGACACCATGGATGACGCCATTGGTGCCTAAGATGTTGACTGCCACAAGTTTACTGTAAAAGTTGATGGTGGGGCCCTTTAGGGTAACACGAACTGTGAGACGCTGTTGGTGTCCAAGCAGATCAGGCTCTAGGAGGGTTGGGATCGTGTACGAGTGTAACACTCGCCCTGCTGGATAGAAACCATCGGCAACGTGGTACAGCAAGACCTTCTCGAGAATCTCCTTGCTCGGTTTCTTTCCGTGATCGGGAATCTTTTCAAAGGCCTCGTCGGTAGGTGCGAAGATGGTGTAGTTGGCCTTAGTGCTGTTCAACTTGTCGACAAGATCGGGGAATTCGTCCACGAGCTTTGCCAGCTTAGTTGTATACTTGCTTTTACTGATCAGTTCGTATACAGTCTGGTTCGGCTTCTCATGATGGGGAGGGTGGTGTGGACGACCATGGTGAGGCGGATGATGAGGCTTGTCATGAGGAGGGTGGTGAGGATGATCCGAGTCGTCAGGAAACTGTTGGTAATCTTCAAAAGAAGAGCTCTCCAACCAAGACTCGACGTCACATCCCGTCTCGTGAATCTTGTGATAGGCCTTGTCGCCTAGGTCTTTAATACCATCGAGTGCCTTGGTAAAAGCATCATCAAGGACATGTTGGGCTTTTCCAATGACGTTCTGTGTCTCGTCGACAACGGTCTTGCTGGTCTTGTCGATGTTCTCAAAGACATGGGGTTCGGTGATCACAAAGGCCGAGGCGAGGGGAAGCAACGGAAGCACCTGAATGAACCTCATATTTTGGTTCAGATCAAATGCAACGGAGGTGTTCCGGGCAAGTGTGGACCAGCAGAGTGAGCTTTGAAGTAGTCAGGAATGTCGATGACACCACCACTGCGTGGCAGTGCGTGCTTAGCGGATGGCCCGGCTGAGGTGCAACAGGGATGAATACGAGTACGGGGAATACGGCTGTGGGGAGAGTTTGCTTGCACGAACACCCAACTACATGTGTGTAGGCACCAGTGGAAAGGGCCTCGTCCACGAGTGTCTGTGGGAATTAAGAAGCGACAAATTTAGACTCTACTCTCAGCGAGATTGACTCTATTCGTAAGCCTCTACAGTAGAGTAGAGAATAGGCGCACTCAATGGATCAAGTCCAGGCCTCCGAGCGTCGTCATCCTCCGCGGGGTGGCGCGTTCGCATCATGATAGGCCTATGACGAAAGAGGGGTAAGCCGTGTACTCACCTACTCCTTCAACCACACATCTAGGCTATGCTTTGTGCAGTGCTATTTTCTGTGCAACAGACAGGATAATGAACTGCTTTACAGAACAGCTTCTCCGGCTAGTGCGCCGTCTGTCTGAACTCTCCAGAGCTAGAGGGTCGCATTCCTAATAATACCTGCGCGTGCCAACTAGTGCGTGCCGACGTGCGTCATCTATAGATGGGCTTTTCGTGCCCACACATCCGAAGCATCCCATCTCATCCGACTGCATCCACTCAATTCTAAGCACTCTAGAGTATCCCTTGTATTTGATGCATCGCCTGGGCCAGCCAATAGACACACCACTAACCATTCTGTTGCGTACACAACGGAACGCAGTGCCAATCCTCATTGGTCAGCCATCCAATCCCACCGGTCCACATCGACCATTATTGTCACCAAATACAAGCTTTTGCAAGCTTTGACAAGCTTCCTACCCCAGTTGTACTCCACCTATGTGCGTTGACATGTAGACTATCGTTCTGCACCTGCTATGTAATGCTGCCATGAATAAACCTGACCGCCGATTACATCATTGTCGACCGTCTCTTTATTTACTCTTTCTTCACCCACCTGTGCCGGGCCTTTTTTTGTCCATCTCCAGAGAATACCAATATTTTATCTTTTCGGTGCTTTGAACATAGTCACAGTTTACAATGCCTCTCGCCAGACACGTAGATCCAGATGAGCTGGTTAAATCGCTCCATGATCACCCTATCCACAAAGCTGGTCGCAACAACAGCCGTTTTGTATCGCACACAACTCCATACTCTAGCCGCTATGCAAGCTCTACTGAGCTTTCCAAGTTCAAGATACCACACGATGGCGCTCCTGCCGACACTGTTCATCAATTGCTCAAAGACGAACTCGACTTGGACGGTGTAAGAAACATTTAGTTGACATCCGCATCGACTGCTGACCTCGTGCAGCGTCCAAGCTTGAACCTTGCATCCTTTGTCGGGACATACATGGAGAAGGAGGGAGAGCAGCTCATGATGGAGAACATCTCCAAGAACTTGAGCGATGCTGATGAGTATCCGGCCATGATGGACATGCATGGACGTTGTGTGTCGATAATTACTCATCTCTGGGGAGTGCAGAAAGGAGAGAAGGCAATCGGTTCTGCGACAACCGGCTCCAGTGAGGCAATCCATTTGGGCGGGCTGGCTATGAAGCGTCGCTGGCAGGAAAAAAGAATGAAAGATGGGAAAGATACGTCCAAGCCTAACATTCTCATGGGCTCCAACGCTCAAGTAGCGCTGGAGAAGTTCGCGCGCTACTTCGAAGTTGAGGCTCGCATCTTGCCAGTGTCAGCCGAGTCAAATTACCGTCTGGATCCCAATCTCGTGAAAGACAACATTGACGAAAACACTATTGGTGTCTTTGTCATACTGGGATCCACATATACTGGACACTACGAACCTGTAGAGGAAATCAGCAATATTTTGGATGAGTTCGAAAAGAAGACGGGTGTCGATATTCCGATCCACGTCGATGGAGCCTCCGGTGGGTTCATCGCTCCGTTCACACATGCCGGTGCTGGACAAAAGTGGAATTTCGAGCTACCTCGTGTCAAGTCGATCAATACAAGCGGACACAAGTTCGGTCTTGTTTATGCAGGAGTAGGGTGGATCATCTGGAGGGACGAGAGCTACTTACCTAAACACCTTGTTTTCGAATTGCACTATCTAGGGGGCACAGAGGAGTCATATACCCTGAACTTCTCTAGACCAGGTGCGCAAGTCATTGCACAGTACTACAACCTCATTCACCTGGGATTCACCGGATATCGCAACATAATGGAGAACACTCTCGCAAATGCCCGTCTCCTCAGCCGTGCGCTCGAGCACACAGGCTGGTATCGTTGCGTATGTCTTCACATATATAGTTTTGTCAACCCTCCACTAATCGTCCATAGGTCAGTGATGTTCATCGGAAAAAGGGTGATCACAAGTACGAGAAGGGCAAGGCGCAGTACGATTCGGGGGATAACAGCGCGGACTACAATGCTGGGCTTCCCGTCGTAGCCTTCACGTTCACTGATGACTTCAAGAAAGACTACCCGCACCTCAAGGAGGACGCTGTTAGCAATCTGCTGAGAGCAAAGCAATATATTATTCCCAGTAGGTTCTTCGAAGTAAGCAATGGCAACTGTGACTGACCGCGCAGGCTATCCGTTGCCGCCAAATGAGGAGAAGACTCAGATTCTGCGCGTCGTGGTGCGCGAAACGCTCTCGTTGGATATGATAGACAGGCTCGTCACGGATATTTGCCAAGTAACGGAAAGCATGATGAGCAGCGACGCAGCCGATATTGCCGCTTGGCAGCCAACCCCCCAGAGCATCGAGGTTTGTTCTACCAAATCCACGCAATGTGAGCTTCACTGACTGATCTCCCTTGTAGAAACAACACTCTTCGCCTGGTTTGCCTTCCCATGAGAAGCATAAGGCGCGCCGTCCGATGCATGAGGGCGTTCACCGCAGTGTCTGCTGATTCGAGTACATCCGATCCGATCATAGCGGCAGTGTAATAGTGGGCCTCCGTAGATCTATGTGCAATTATATGGCTAGTGTACTTGCAGTAATGGTGGACCCAAAGGGTTCGGATGTTAGCGATCCCTAGACATCATTCATCTAGCCACCTGGGGGAATAAACAAAACCATGCTAGTGAAATGCTTTTCGTTTCAAGGAAGCTCACATTGTGGATTTTCGCCGACTAGATACATGACATGATCACCTTGGTGTTATCAGCTTCCTGCGCAAACAAAGGTTTCGATAATCATCAGGTTTTCTTTGTTGTGTTGCATGTGGGCATGGCCAGGTACCCAGTAAGTAATGTTCAAGCCACTCGGGTGCATTGTCCCCGATTCACAGATTCCCAGGCGATACTAGAGTCAGATCTTCTCAGATCTTCGGGCTCCTAATGAGGCTAGGCTATGCTAAGCGGTATTGGCAGGTCGCGATCTTGAAAAGTCCATGACACCACCACCATCGTGCAAGCCTAAAATGACATTGTGGCCACCGTGCGCAGCCCGTTTTGTTCTGCCATGCGTCAGACGTCCAGTGATATACTATATTGCACCACTCACACCACTCCTGCAGACGATGGCGCTGAAGCCATCTCATCCACGCGCCAGGTATCGGCAGCATCCGTCGACGCGGACCCATTTGACAGGGAGCAAACTTTGCTTTGATTCATTCTTAACTAGTGCGTGCCGTCCCAGACCCTCCGGTACCATGTACTAGACTGTAATCTTGATGATGACGTTTGTGTTTCATTGGATACATGGGGTCCTTGGTTTCTTCTGCTCATCGCCAGCTGCGCATGCGACTCAACCATGTACCAAACTTTACGGCGCACATGAAGCTCACTTCTCTCATGCTGCGTCGCTGCGTTACATGGCCACTATGCAATGAATCTGTATGTTCCTGTTGCATGCAGCGCGGTATTTGCGGTTCGAGCAACACCTTTCCAACCATGGGGGACTCTCCGTCACGAGTGCTCATCTACTTGATGCGCCATGACATTCGTCTTTCGGATAATCCTATCTTTCACGCAGCATCCGCCAGTTTATTGAAGAAAACCACGTACACGAAATCGGCACAAAGTATAGATACCCATATCTGCGATGATCCATTAATTAAAGATGAGGGAGTTCCATCTTTTACACATCTTTTGCCGGTATATGTTTTCCCTGCAAACCAAGTCGAAGTTTCTGGATTCCTCTCTGATCCAACGTCAAAATCTCCTTACCCGCAAGCGCAAAGCCCAGTAGCAGGCTTGTGGCGAACAGGGCACCACCGTGCAAAGTTCATGGCCGAAGGGCTTTGGGACTTGAAAGAAAGATTAGAGAGCCTGGATTGTGGATCAAGTCTGCATATACGAGTTGGAAGGCCTGGCGAGGTGGTGCAAGATATAATTCAGTGGTACAACGACGAGAAAGATGCTGGTCGTAGCAAAGTGGATGTTGCGGGCGTTTGGATGATTGCAGAAGAAGGAAAGGACGAGAAAGATGACGAGGCCGACGTGAAACGAGTTGCGACTGAGAGCGGCGTAGAGCTGCGCATATGGGACGACGAGAAGTATTATATTGACGAGTGCGTTTTACACATATCAGCATAGAATAACTGTATCAAGCTAATCTCATGACAGTCGAGACCTGCCCCTGGATAATATTGCCGATCTGCCAGACGTTTATACGACATATCGGAAATCATTAGAGCCGTTACGATCGCGTCCGCGACCTTGCATACCTGCTCCAAAACAACTTCCGCCACTACCTGATACTGTACCCCCACAAAAGCATCCTTTCAATATCCCAAACAGCTTGGATGGGTTGTTGAAAGCTCTTTTTAAGCCGCTGAATGATGATCCAAAACATGATATGCCTGTGCCACCAACATGGCCTCCTGGGGTATCATCCTCGCACCCTTTTACTGGGGGGGAAACAGCAGCACATGACAGGCTGACCCATCTCATCTCCAGTGGTGCCATGAGTTCTTACAAGGAAACACGTAATCAAATGCTAGGAGTTGACTACAGTACTAAGCTATCCGCTTTCCTGGCTCAGGGTGAGTGTCTCATAAGTATCATCACGAGAGTGGACATGTACTAACAACGGTACATCACATAGGTCATGTAACAGCTCGACAAGTACACTGGGCAATGGTAGATTTCGAAACAGGAACAGGCCCGGGAGAAAATGTTCCAGACTACGGCGATGGGGAGAATGACGGCACTGCTGGCGTTAGATTCGAGCTCTTGTGGCGAGATTATATGCATCTCTGTGCACGGAAATTTGGACAGCAGATGACGGCTCTCGAAGGCATCCAGGAAATGTAAGTCAATTTCTTATTATTATATCTGACGACAAATGAATGACCGTGTCGTGTAGGAGTAAACAGAAAAAACCCAAAGGGCTCGAGCCTACACCACATCATGAACAGCGTCCTCCACGAAAGCGCTGGAAGCAATTCGATGGAACCGGTAGCTCGGGCGACGCTTCAGAACGTACGCGTGAAGTATTTGCAAGATTCAGATCAGGACGCACTGGTATCGGCCTCATTGATGCTGCGAATCGGGAAGTTTTTCTTACTGGATACACATCAAACCGAGCACGCCAGAATGTGGCGTCGTTCTTATCCCACCCGTCTCATCTCGGCATTGACTGGCGTGTTGGGGCAGAGTGGTACGAATACCTGCTCGTCGACTACGATTTGGCCAGCAATTGGGGCAATTGGCAATACGTGGCCGGCGTTGGAAACGATCCACGACCCGGTCGTGTCTTCAATCCCGTGAAGCAAGCACTAGACTATGATCCCGAAGGCAAATATATCAAAGCTTGGGTACCAGAGCTGCGAAACGTCAATATAACTAGAAGCATTGGGACGGGCGAAAAAGAAAAAGACCGGCAAGGACTGATGGGGCTGTATCAAGCTTGGAAGTTACCAGACTGGGAAAAGGATAAATTGGGCTTGAGGGGACTGGAATGGGTTGAGTCACCGTTAGCCAGGATCCAATTTTCTGTCAGTAAAGGAAAGGGAAGAGCCGGCCGCGATGGAAGGAAAAGAGGTGGGAAAGGTCGTGACAAAGCCAATGCGAAAGGCAATGAGAATAAGGCGGGGAGACTTGGGATCGAGGACAAACTAGAGAGAACGCACATCACACGTGGTCGGGATGAGCCTGGTCGATGATTAGGTTAAACAGTAGTTGCCTGTCGTTTAGCTGATTGTTGCCAAATTAGTCTTTCTTAGTGGTGAAACTGATCCGCCTCACAATGCAAGTAAGTTATTTGCGCTGCATGAATTGTCTTACCGTAGCTAAACATAGCTGTACATAGTAAAAGGCACGATTGTCTCAACCCAAGCATTCTTCACAATGCACAGCTGTCTCCATAAGAACAGACAGCATTTGAGATTCAGTCTCCAAACCAAACCCATGTGCAAGATCCGATTTGAGCCACTTAATCGTTTATCTTCGACCGCGGAGAAATCTACGAACGGCGTCACCACGGGCATTACCAAGCACCAAATCTACCGAAAAATAAAACATAAATCAAGCAAGATGTTTCTCCCTAAGTCGTACTGCTTGTCTTCGGCGTCAGCGGGTCTGGCCCCCTCTGAATCTTTGGCAAACTTTCCGGATCATTATCTGTGTTTGCAGCTGGACCACCAGTGCACTGTCGAAGAGGTCAAGGTACAGTACCGTAAGTTGCGGGTAGGATACTTCGCAACCGAACCAGCAAAGTATAAGCAATTGCAAGCTGCATATAGTACTTTGGTGGACCCCCAAACCCGTCAGGAATACGATGCGGTTTATCGCGTCAGGATCGGACTGCCGCCACTTCCACAAGGCAGCACTGCCACCCCATCCGATTATGTCGAGCAGAAAGAGATCAAGTCCAAGCGTGCTGGAAGCTTGTCCGTTGAACTGCATCACTCATCACACGAAAGCGCTATTGTCAAAACAGCAGTGGCTCACATTGAAGCTCAGACGTCACTTCCCCACGAGAACAAACATCTCATAAGGACAACAGCATCCAGCCCTCAAGAAACAGATCTCCGTGAGGAGGAGGAACAGCAGCATCTTTCGGACATGAGCAGACCTGAACAGCAATACGGTCGCGAGGAAGATGAGCTCCCGGCTCGTAAAACTGATCCAAATTGGGGCTTGAAGCACTTTTCACCTGTGTTCAAGCCTCTCATTGGATCGAGGCCATATTGCAGTTACATTCCTATGCCTGAGGGCTACAAGCGCGGCTCTAAGCAAAAGTGTCTTGTTCCGAGATATATCGGGACGATTGCAACACTGGCACTGCCATAGATATAGTGGGAAGAATTGAATGGATTGACCCGCTATCTATGTCTGTGTTGATCTTGCTGAACAAAACGGCCGGTCTTCTACACGCGTGCAGCGCGTCTTTTTCGTTGGCCACCACCACTATGCTGTTGACCTATCATCACGACCCATCATCACCCGTAACCAAAAACAATGAGGATCTTCTCCAAATAGAATATATCCCTTGGAACCAACAAAAATTGACTCAGCCGAGGTTCGAACTCGGGACCTTCAGTGTCGCACATGCTTCAGAATAGGAGTAACCCATTCCAATTATGTGAGACTGACGTGATAACCAACTACACCACCGAGCCGATTTATAATAAAATTCTCAAATTACATAGTAAATATAGCAAATGCATAGCTGCATCTCCGGGAAGACTGCAAGCTCCACAGTTGAGTCTTCTCAGCCGTAGTCATCAAGTTCGTGAGGCGGTTATGGGTCCCTCGGTGGATAAGCCTGCATTGGTATAATTGGTCGAACACCCACTTCTGCGCCAACCTACAAGCATGAATTATCTGAATCCATACTTAGCCAACTGCGATAATATACTAATTCGTCATATTTTTCAGAAATCACTTTAGTAATTATGTGGCATGGAAGCTTTCTATGGGGCATGGATGACTACTACTCCGCATGATTCTTGTGCTCGCCGTAAGAGCGAGAGCTTCTTTTCAAGAACTCCTTTGGCATCAGTCTCGCATAGATGTTTGGAGAAGCGTGTGCGGCAGAATGGGAACGTGGATTACATAAACATTATTCATGTACGAGCATAACTTTTTTTATTTGAGTTTTTCTCCTTCGGGTTGCCCAAAATACACTCAAGCGCAGGAACGGATGCTGTACGTACACCAATTCATTTTTCACCGAAAGATGGCACTTAGCAGTCAAGTAGCAGAGTGATTCTGTGTAGATACGACTATGCGTGTTGGATAGTTTGTCAGATCGACTGCCCTGCACGCTTCACGCTGGGCAAGCCCGTAACCTGACGTAACGTCAATAGTTTGTTTCCGCTCCGAGGTACAAATGTCAGCACAAGATTGAAATCAGAGAAATTGGCGAGTCTTTTTCCTGGGACTCTGTTGATCGTGGTGATTCTGCTGGCAGATGTGATGTATTTTAACATTAAATGTGATTACCAAGTACGAACTGCAAGCACCTATCCTGCATTAATACACTTCCATTAAACCGACAATGAGCAGGCGAACATTGCTACAGAGATAATTCTGCGTATCCCACGACGAAAAGAAATGTTAGACCCTCTCCTATATTGTAATGAATCACCAGGAACTATTACCAGGCCAGTTGTTTATTCCTACCAATGTAAATACATTCACACATCACGATGCAGGTCCACGCTGTCCCTGACGCCGAGCGCGCTTTCGATTCGACTGGCCGGCGCTTGCCTTGGGCCTTTGAGCTGCCAGAGTAAGTGCAATGCCACGTGAGATGTCCTCTCTGACTGCGCGCCCGTGTCGCAGTGAAAAGAGTCGGCAAGCAGACCCCTTCACTCATCATATATGTTGCCTTCGTCCTGTCCCGCAACTTTTCCCTCCAGGATTCATGCCATTCGCGTGCATTGTGATCAACGGCTAACATGTGGCTCGTCTCCAGCTCAGAGAACTCCAAACGTCGCATACCTGAAGAAAAGGGACCTTTCGGGAAAGCGCGCAAGCGCGGCGTCAGCCGAAGTAAAACCCCAAATATATCGAGCGCACACGATCTTGCCAAGCAAGAAAACCTAAAGCACATCGACGACATTTTCGCGCAGTACAAGGCAGACGACAGACAGAAGTCACTCCGAAAGACCTCGACTCCTCAAGCCCCCATATCCGCATCTGCACCCAATCTGCTCGAGGCGGCAGGGTCATCTGCGCCTTTTCAAGCTGGCGCTTCCACAAGCGGGGTCCGAATACCCAAAGAAGTCATGCTTTATGGGTTTGGCAAGGACCAGCAATGGGCTGCCATCGCAAAGTTTGAGGAAATCTCGGGCGGCATCATATACGAGGAGTACGAGCGACAACCTTCTGATCCCCGGTACGGCCTCAACTTCGGGGCTTCTCGTCCAGCAGATTTCAGCAAGCTTTCAACTTCACAAATCGCAAAAATAAATGAGTACGTAGGAGGGGATCATTGGGTCAAAGTCACATTCGACTCGGCAGAGGCTGCAGATCGGGCCATTCATTGGGGGTCCCCGCACACTATCTGGGGGTATGAAGTATACGCGGAGGCGTATCGGGGCGTCGGACCGACACACGGCGACAGACCCGTTCCCGCTGGATCAATCTCGCTCACAGCCTCACCGAATACTGTGTCTTCAGCCACTGTACCCGGAAGCACGTCACTGTCTTCGGTAACAGCCTCTTCTGCTACAGCCACAGTTCCCACTACCACAGCAAAACGTACACCACGTCTACGTACGGGCGAGTGGAACGAAGCTTTCGACGACAATACACCACCAGGCGCGCCCGGAACAACAGGGCAGATAGCTTCCACGTCGCAAGAACCCACTCAAGCCCAAACAACGTCGTCTCAACCCCGCCAGGATGGATCTAATCTCCGCATCAAAGGCAAGGCAGTGAGGCTCGGAAGATTTCAAGACAGCCAGGTCTTCCTCCCTACCCGGCCGAAGTGGCAGGAGACACTTGGCCAATTTCCAATCATAGGCTGGATTGTCGGCTCTGGCAATGGTTTGATCGGTGACCAAGTACCCCGCGATGCTAACGGGAGGTTCGACCACATGAACGCGAGCTTGTATTGGCGCACTTGGTACTCAGTAGACGCATGTTTTGGGACAGACTTTTGCGGCGTCAGGGAGATTGAATACGAGGATTAGGTGACATTCATGGATACGATACAGCATTGGGCGGCGTCTGGTTGAAGCGATGTTATGTTATTCTGCATAGTTGTTGGCGTGATGGACGCCGTTTTGTGCAATAATCTCTCAATAGTGTACAGTAGGCACATTTGGCACTCTCTGTGCTCTCTGACTTGGTTGGACTACATCTCATCCCGTGTGAATGTATTTACATTGGTAGGAATAAACAACTGGCCTGGTAATAGTTCCTGGTGATTCATTACAATATAGGAGAGGGTCTAACATTTCTTTTCGTCGTGGGATACGCAG
>Ga0115848_100941_pt1 | contig 12008 bp, 8 predicted proteins | sample InSIn3gowninarea_FD_83862 | JGI IMG/M metagenome (GOLD analysis project Ga0115848, IMG submission 83862) | reverse complement strand
ACAGCCAGAGGAAACACAACCCGAGGCAACTCTCCCAATTTTTTCTGAGTTACCCACTCCCCCTGAGGTGCTTCTGCCGCTTGTTTTGGCTGCTGAGAGTGTCCCTGAGGGTCACTATTTTTCTGAGTTCTTTAGACCATTCACATTCCTTTAGGTTATGCATATGGGGTTTCAACATTTAAAATCGTTGGGTGTGTTATGGAACTCGTGTTTTTGTTTTATATTTGTTTTACCTTCATTTTAGTTGGTTCCCATGTTTTATTTTATTTTTCTAAGACTTATAGTTTTAACATGAGCATGTGATACTCTTATTCGAATGAGGCCCTATCTAGTTCGAATGAGGCCCTCGTTCGAATAGGGGCTTCTTTAGCTCAAACGAGGGTTAGGGTTTAAGTAGACCTTCCTCTTCACATAATATCTTTTTCAACCTTCACACATTTAAACCCTATTTTGCGTCGTCCCAGAACTTCCACCCCCCATTTATTCACTTTTTCTTAAATCCACACCTTGGATTTGAGACTTTTGAGTGAGGAGATCACACTTTGAGGATCAATTTCTGAGTTTTTGGTGTTTTGGGTAAGCTTCTTTTGCTTCCTCATTTTTCATTTAAATGTGATATATATATCAGTCCTGCTCTTGTGCGGACTGGTCTGCATTTTAAGAATGCGGACCAGACATGTGTCACCTGGCGGTGAGCCCAGAAAAGAGAGAGAGTGTGCCTATAATTTAGGCGATAATTTCTAAGCGCACCGTTAGGTCACACATGTCCGGTCCGCATTCTTAAAATGCGTTATATATATAAAAATCTTAACAAGCGTTTTCGTTGTTAAGTCACCGTTATAAGGTGGAGACTATATAAAAATCTTAACAAGCGTTTTCGTTGTTAAGTCACCGTTATAAGGTGGAGAATATATATATAAATCTTAACAAGCGTTTTCGTTGTTAAGTCACCGTTCTAAGGTGGAGATTATATATACATAAAACCTCAACAAACGTTTTCGTTGTTAAGTCACCGTTATAAGGTGGAGTTTATGAAAAAAAACAACCTTAACATACGATGGAGTTTATGCAGAGAATTAACAAAGTACCCCAGTCATGACGGGGGCAAGAATGAGAGTCACCACGAAAGTTGCAGGGGCAGGAACCATTGGGGGAGGACTCGGTACCTTAGAAGCTCCAACGGGGTCCTTGGTTACAGAACCCTCAACGGGGTCCCTGGTTACAGCACCCTCAACAGGGTCCCTGATCGCAGAAACCTCAACTGTTGGCCAAGTTCCCTCGCTCACATAAGGTACCAAAGCCAGTGTAGGGGATTCATCAGGGACAGACGATGGACTCCCGACCGAGGCACTAACATGAAGTGGTGCGGAAGAGCCACCGTGATGCGAAGAAGCACCAGCAATAGCCCTATGGGCGTGAGGACCACCAAGAAAAGAAGGTGGTAGGAGGTCAGGAGAAAGCTGCAACATAAAGTTAAGTGTCAGAAAAGATAATAAGTACAAAGAAAAAAGAAGAGGGAGAAAATGCCTCTCGGAGTTACTTACATCCGTTATGGCACCAAAAAGAGACACTACAGTTGGAGGTCTCGCCAGCACCGTTGGAAGAACAATATTTGCTAACAGCGAAGGCACTTCGACCTAGGGCACCCAACATCTCAAGTTCAGCACAGAAAACGGGGTGCAGTGAAACAATGTCAGAACAGACAAGTTTTAGACAAAAAAAAATCTTACCTCAGGGACACTCTCAGCAGCCAAAACAAGCGGCAGAAGCACCTCAGGGGGAGTGGGTAACTCAGAAAAAATTGGGAGAGTTGCCTCGGGTTGTGTTTCCTCTGGCTGTGAGGAAACGCTCACAGGTTTAGCAGCACCGTCCTTCTCAGCAACCTCCCTCGCACGATAAGAGGCCGAACGACGAGAATAGGTGAGGCCAGTCATGGGCGAACGGGGCGGAGAAGTACTAGCCGAAGGGGCACAGCAACGACCACCCACGAAACGGCTTATGGGAGGACTGGGGGGACTAGAAGGAGGTGGCACCGTTTCTTCCAACTCCTGCACCAAAGAATATACATAAGCCAATGCACCCTACCTTAGCCAAAGAAACAAGAAAAAAAAAAAAAAATAAGTACACATACCTCAGAGCCGGAAGGTATAACCAGGGGCGAAGAAGGAGGAGAGGCAGCAACAGAAGGGGTGGGAGAGCAAGGCACCTCTTGACTCTGTCTCCTCTGGGACTTGGTGCCCAGAGTTTTCTTCCTTGTTCCCGTTGCACCAGCAGGGCGAGGAACCCTTGTACTCTTTCTCCTTTTTACCGTTGGCTCTGAGGGATCAACCACAATCGCAGGAAAGGCAGCTGAGGGGGGAACAGGGACAACACGCCATTGAAACTCCGCGTTTATCCGCTCCACCTCAGCTTGAACTTGCCTTCTCAGCTCCTCCGCCATCTCCGCAGGCATGGGAGGGGGAACGGAGGCTATGGGGAAGGCTGCGACGGGAGTCTGGGACTTGGACTTGGATTTTGATTTCGTTGACGAAGACACCCCGCTTTTGGCCTTCTTCGCTTTCTTGATAGGTGGTTCCGAAGAAGCTTCACCAGCAACGGCTTCAGTCGAGGGGGCAACCTTCTTCGATACCCCAACGCTTTTGGCCTTGGGCGTGGCAGAAGGGACCATGGGGCATAATGGAGGGAGCGCTTCGGCAGGCCTCTTGTGGGTTTTACTTAAAGGGTACTCAATCCCAAGAACGGAGTTGCCTTTAAGTCCCAGCTCCAACGCAGAAAAAGTCAGAACGGGAGGATAGACAGGATCTTCATCAATAAACTCAGCAATTTTCTCCCCAGGAAAGCGGCTCAGCACGCTTTGCCGTCGGACTTCATGCTCCATCGGGTCTCTTCTAGGCCTCATCCTATCTTTGAGTTGTTTCGAGACGGCCTGGGGACGAGGGATCACCTGGTGTACTTCTTCGGATCCCCTCCCCTCGCTATTTGCAACCTCTTTATTTTGCTCGTTCAAGGGTCCCATTCTTTCTCTTATTGAGGGAACCCATGCCCCCTCCATCCTTCTTGTCAGGGTCCGTACATCCTCCTCCAGTTCTATATAAAAGGCCGCATCCACCATGTGAGCTTCTTCGATAGCAAAAGGCCTTTTCGTAGCCCTGATGGTCACCTCCGTTCCCTTAACATTTGCCTTGGCGCATTGATGGTAGGTTGAAGGGACTAAACCTTGGTTGTGCATCCACACCCTTCCTATTAATAGATGATAGGAAGTTGTGCTTTCTATTACGTGGAATTTGATGTGGGAACTCAGATTTCCCATTACGATCCCAACATTCACATATCAAATGGATTTGGAGGATTGGTTGTCATACCCTGAGATAACCAAAGGCATGGGGACCAACCTTTCTTCCGGGATATTGGCTGCGTGGAAGGAGTTGATTGGCATAATATTAATGGAAGCACCTCCGTCCATGAGTGTTCTCGCGAAGCTAACTCCGTTAATACTAGCAGTCACATATAAGGGCCTGTTATGGGGGAACCTCACAGCCCTATCTGCGTCGCTGAAGGTTACCTCGGACAGAAACTTCTTCACCAGTCTAGCCATGGGTCCTCTCCATTTTAGCGAAGGGACCGCGTTCCTTCTGGCAATGTCCAGGATTGCCTGAGTTATCTCTAGTCTTCTTTCCTTCGGTATCCCCACCTGGTCGAAGAACCATGTGAATTTTGGGGATTTTGAAACTGCGTTATACTCCATGACTGGGTCTGCTTCTTCGCCTTCAACGCTGTAGATCTCCTCCATGTCCCTGGCGCTTGCTTCGTCGTAGGCTAAAACTACGTTAGCCATTCCCCTGGTACAAAGTTCCAGGGTCTCTTCGAATTCTTCCTGCCTCATCGCTGACCTTCCTCCTCTTTCTGCCTCCTCATCATAGGCCGTCACTAGGTTGGCCCCGTGTGCTGGAAGTGGGTTGTCATTAACATTTTGTGGGGGAATTTGTAACGTTCCCGCCTTCATGTATTTGTCAATGATTCTTCTCAGTGTGAAGCAACTCTCCGTCGGGTGTTGGATCTTTCGATGAACCTGGCAATACCTAGGATCCGTCCTCGTCACAGCATCGGGTTCTTCCGTTGGAACGCCTTTTGGTCTGTAGACCGTTCCACCTTGGACCATGGCGTTGTAACAGCTCACCGCCTCTTCTATCGTGCACGACAACGGTGGTGGGTCTTCTCTATCTCTTCCAAACTTTCTCTTGTTGTCTTTCTTCTTCGCCTTGCCCTCGTCTGATCCTTCCGTGTATCCCACCCGTGGGGGCTGAGGCCTTCCTCCCCCAGGTTGTATCGGCTGCCTAAATACCATAGGCATCACCACCGGATTTGGTCGCACAACCAATGAGATGTTCCTCGCAGATTTTAGGAACGCCGAAAATGTTCCCTCGCGCATCTCATTGATGAGGTGGCATATGTACTCCGGGAGCAACCCTTCCGCACAAATCTGTAATAGTTTGGACTCTTTTGCCTCCTCCCTTACATCGAGGGATCTTTCCCTGAACCTTCGAACGTATGCCACCACGTCTTCCCCTGGTCATTGTTTCTCCCTCCCCAGTTGGGTTAGAGTAAACTCATCTTCTGCCAGAAAGAACTTCTGGACAAACAGCACATGCATTTCTTCCCATGTGGAAATTCTTTTGGGGGGCAAATGAGAGTACCAAGTGTAAGCTTTATCGGTTAGTGACTTGGAAAATTCCCTCAACCTGAGCTTCTTGTTGTTGCAGTGTGCCCCCAAGTGCTCAATAAAACGTTTAATATGCTCTTTCGGATTCCCCCCCTTCCCCGTGTATTTTTCAAAGATGGGGGGAATATAATCTTTTGGATAAGGCTCATCGTTGTATTCCTGCGGGTAAGGTGTTCTAAAGTCATCATACACCGAAGTAACCTCGCCCACAGATTGCGAGGAAGCCTGCAGGAATTTTAGCATCTCCTTTTGCATTTCCCTCCTCATTTCCTCCATGGGCGATGGAGCAACGACCAATGGGGTCGTTGGTTGAATGACTGTTACAGCTGGGGCCACCGTTACAGCTGGAGCCGTTGATACTCCAGAGATTCCCACCGTCGGATTTATGATGGAGGGTATGCCTGTCGTGGCTACTCCCGTTGCACCTGCACCTGGCAAGGTCGTCGGGGCTGCCCCTGGTGTCACGAAAGAATTGGCTTCGAATCCTCCCAGCACCGTTGAAGCTGTGGGGGTCAGCAAAAACTCGTAGAACTTGCTCATGAGGAGGGTTACCTGAGCAGGTCCCAGCCCAGCACTCGTGGAAGCTTGCGTTACCCCCGGAGCGCCTGTCGTTGTCTGTACTGGGGGCACTTCTATTGGGGGAACCCCGCCCCTTAAACCCTCCAGTTCTCTTGCTACTTTCTCTTCACTATCTTGAATGTCATCAAAGTTGAGCCTTCGATTCATATTATCCTGCGCCATACTCTATTCTTGGAAGAATACCTCCCCAGCAGAGTCGCCAAATGTAAGAGGGTAGTTTAAATAAGATGAGATGGAGGCGTAACCCCCTTTTGAGTATGGTGATGACAGGTTTAATCAGCAAGGGCTTATTGATTAATCAGAACACATATAAACACAACCTGAAGAGCCTGAGCTCAGTTCGAACTCACAAGTCTCTCGTGTATAACTCAGGATATAGTGATGAACTTAGAAATGACTTAGCTAGAGGGAGAAAGAAGTAAGCACCCTAGATACACCTTGGTAGGCAGGTAGAAATACACCCAAAGAATACCCTCATGATTCCCTGTCAAGCATTTAAAGCTCCTTTTAATGAATGACAATGGTGGGTGGGTAAGGTTCTCTGGTTTTATAATAACTCTCTCTCTAGAAATAACTTCTCAATTCTTTAGAAGAATATCCGAGAAAGAACCCCTTTCCCTTGGAGGTGGTTGGGGCCTTAAATAGCCCCCCGCGCCACCCCCGAGGTGACTCAGTCATTAATGCCTGTGAAAGACCTCCCTCATACTTTATGTCACCAGCCTTAAATACCTGATGCACTGGTTGTCTTTATGTCATAAACATTAAATGCCAAAACATGCCTTTTGTCCAACCACTGTGCGTCAGGGGGCTGCCGTCACAGAGGTTGCCTACCAACTATCTGACAGCCCCAAATACCACGGTGGTTTACTCGAGTGCAGATTTGACATTGCTTAGCCGGTTAGTGACATCACCTACAGTAGACGGGACATAAAGCAGAGGGCTGTTTGGTTCACAGCGAAACTCTCGATGGAACTCGAAGCAGCTCGGCTCGAGGTTCCACGGTGAGGGTCCTTCGGTGTTTTACCAGGTGTATCTGAGGTGGTCAGGACAAGCCTCAACGATGCCTCACTTCTCAATCCTCCAAACCAGGTCCCTCTAGAGTTCCCACGGTGAGGTCGTTCGATAGAGCATGAAAGCTCTCCCAGGCCCTGCCAAGCCTGGTCTCTCGCGAGTATCGTTTGACCTCACACTACTCAGATTCGTTATTCTCGTTAGACCATTACAATCGTTACAACTCATAGTGAATGTGAGCAAAGATATAATATGACTAAATAACAACAAGTTGAAGTATAAGTTGACGCGCCAAGCTGCCACGCTTGAGCAACTTTCCCAAGCTCCTTCGCTGAGCTGCCTCGCTGGAGCTGCCTCGCTTGAGCTGCCTCGCTGGAGCTGCCTCGCTTGAGCTGCCTCGCTAGAGCTGCCTCGCTTGAGCTGCCTCGCTTGAGCTGCCTTGCTGGCTTAAACCCGAACATCGTTGCTAATGGGCGGGTTACTCCTAATCTCAGGATTACCTTCAAGGCCCCTCTACATTTGCCCCTTCGTGGAGGGATTTGTTATGGGAATAAGAAATGTCTGCACGAAAACTTCTCAATCCGAGGAACCTTCTCTGAAAAGTCCTGGCCCATTTTTCTTTACTCTGGATCCCAAGCGTGAGCGTTTCTGCTAATATTCTCGAACTTCGTTGGAACTTGAGAAGAAAGAAAAAAATGTTGTGGCTTGCGAAATTCTCCCTTGGACCGTTGTGACTTGTTCGAAAAAGAAAAAATTCTCCCCGATGTACCTGAGTCATAACTGAGCACCGTTTAAGCTTCTGGCGAGGGGACATCGTGGCTTTTTTGGACCGTTGGGGTATCTTCTCTGTTGGGAGTATATGGGATATGGCTGTCAAAAATTTTGGCGCCAAAATCTAGTCTTGCCTAGGAAGGCAACGATTTGTGTTCCCCAGGTGTCACTTCGTTAATGACATACCTCTGTCTTTTCAACTGTCAACACACTTTTCGAAGTGCCACGTGTTCATTTGAAATGATCACAGGCGGCGTTGCACGTGCCATGGTGGGAAACTCAAACGACGAGCGTAAATTCCAAACGGCTATATTCCCAAACCCTTAAAAACCTTCTGCCTTCTTACTTCATCACCATCTTCTTCAAACTTCCAGTCGCTGTTAGAGAGAGAAAGTCTGAGTGCTGCCATTGTTGCTCAAGCTCACGCTTTTCTTCTTTAACTCTCATCTTCTACGCCACCTCCTGTGGTTGCTCTTCCCCATTCTCGTTCCTAATCTCTTCCTCAAAGCTTCGCGTTTGTTTTGAGCACTATCTTCCATGGCGTCTTCAAGCAACCCCACTGTCTCTACCTCTACTGCCACCGGTGTTCAGCCTGCTGCCACTGCTACTGCCACCTCCATGGTTGCTGCTCGCCAGGAACAGCTGAGGTATTACCGACGCCCTCCCATTTTTGGCAAAGACGATAATTTTGTTGTTGCCTGCAAGACTACCAGTTTTTCTTCTAAGTTTAACGCCCTGCTGCTGGGTGATGAAGACGAAGATTCTGCTGAATGGGGCTTTCTTCCTCCCGAAGGAACTCTCAGATTTCGTTTGGAGCGAGGGGACTTTCCGTGGTCCCACATTGATTTCGAAGCACCCGGGGGATCCCCTGCCAACTTTGCAGCCTGGAACTCCCATATGCAGAGTTCCCACGCTGATATTCTTACGAAGATTGGGCTACAACGAGCGAAATGGTTTGGTGAGTTCACCCTCTCCAAAAACAACGCTGCCCTCCCTGTTCTGGTTTCCGGATGGAACGTTACTACTCACACGTTCATCGCTGCATGGGGCGAGTTTACCATAACCCTGGAGGATGTCTGTGAGCTCCTGGGCCTCGAAGCAACAGGTCATGAGCCTTATACCGATGAGGCTCTAGACGCTCAAGAAGCTGCTGATCGTTTGGAGTTGGACCGAATATGCCGAAGCTGCATCGGTTCGTCCAACAAGGCTACCTTCTCTCCACTGATTAGCTACTTTTTCAAGGATTCTAGTGAGGGCAGTTCTTCTACTTCAGCAAATGCCCCTGGTCAAGGTACATCGTTGGAGCTTCCTGCTTATATCCTTGTGATTCTCTCCCGTTTCCTCTTGACGGGAAAACCGAATGATCAGCCCCGAAGGGACCTTGTCAATATATCCCTCCGTTTGGCCCGGGGTATCAAACTTCCTCTGGCTGCAATTGACTTGGGGTCTCTCTACACTTGGCTGGATAGAACTTTGCTGGATATGGAGCGATCGCTGGGCCGTTATAACTTAGCCAATTTTGCCAACGGCGTTCTTCTAACGGGCTTCCTTTATGTTTGTTTCCCTGTCGTAGCGGCCAGACTCAACGAACCTCCTCGCGGAGAAACAATTCTGCCCCCACGCTCCTATCTCTATCATAAGAGGCAGAGCCGAAAGGAGCTGATCTCTGCGATTGACCGTTTTGAGGACTTCGTTATGAGGCCTTACGAAGAGAACATCTTCGTTTATAACTGTAACTTCTTCCAGCATGAACCAAGAATGGTGCAGGTAGGGGTAGATATCGAAGACCCTTTGCTACCTGTAGTCCTTCTTTTTTCTCCGGGTTATCTGCCCTCTTATACTGATTGGGGGTATACCAGTGAGCATTACAACCCCAACCGATGCAGCCGCCAATTTGGTTTTGATCAGGGGGCTCCTCGCCCAGTTTTCCAGTCGTCGAACCCTAAGGTGACTTTTAGCGAGGCATGTTCCCTATTTTCTTCTAGCGCTGCGTGGGGGATAAGTGAAGCGATGGATGGGCGAGTCACCATCCCTTCCAACAAAAGGCAAGGGGACGTGACCCCTCTGTTTGCCACAAAGTTTTGGCCTAGCCAACTAGCCTAGATTGCTGAGTTTATTGATGAAGATCCTGTCTATCCTCCCGTTCTGACTTTTTCTGCGTTGGAGCTGGGACTTAAAGGCAACTCCGTTCTTGGGATTGAGTACCCTTTAAGTAAAACCCACAAGAGGCCTGCCGAAGCGCTCCCTCCATTATGCCCCATGGTCCCTTCTGCCACGCCCAAGGCCAAAAGCGTTGGGGTATCGAAGAAGGTTGCCCCCTCGACTGAAGCCGTTGCTGGTGAAGCTTCTTCGGAACCACCTATCAAGAAAGCGAAGAAGGCCAAAAGCGGGGTGTCTTCGTCAACGAAATCAAAATCCAAGTCCAAGTCCCAGACTCCCGTCGCAGCCTTCCCCATAGCCTCCGTTCCCCCTCCCATGCCTGCGGAGATGGCGGAGGAGCTGAGAAGGCAAGTTCAAGCTGAGGTGGAGCGGATAAACGCGGAGTTTCAATGGCGTGTTGTCCCTGTTCCCCCCTCAGCTGCCTTTCCTGCGATTGTGGTTGATCCCTCAGAGCCAACGGTAAAAAGGAGAAAGAGTACAAGGGTTCCTCGCCCTGCTGGTGCAACGGGAACAAGGAAGAAAACTCTGGGCACCAAGTCCCAGAGGAGACAGAGTCAAGAGGTGCCTTGCTCTCCCACCCCTTCTGTTGCTGCCTCTCCTCCTTCTTCGCCCCTGGTTATACCTTCCGGCTCTGAGGTATGTGTACTTATTTTTTTTTTTTTTTCTTGTTTCTTTGGCTAAGGTAGGGTGCATTGGCTTATGTATATTCTTTGGTGCAGGAGTTGGAAGAAACGGTGCCACCTCCTTCTAGTCCCCCCAGTCCTCCCATAAGCCGTTTCGTGGGTGGTCGTTGCTGTGCCCCTTCGGCTAGTACTTCTCCGCCCCGTTCGCCCATGACTGGCCTCACCTATTCTCGTCGTTCGGCCTCTTATCGTGCGAGGGAGGTTGCTGAGAAGGACGGTGCTGCTAAACCTGTGAGCGTTTCCTCACAGCCAGAGGAAACACAACCCGAGGCAACTCTCCCAATTTTTTCTGAGTTACCCACTCCCCCTGAGGTGCTTCTGCCGCTTGTTTTGGCTGCTGAGAGTGTCCCTGAGGTAAGATTTTTTTTTGTCTAAAACTTGTCTGTTCTGACATTGTTTCACTGCACCCCGTTTTCTGTGCTGAACTTGAGATGTTGGGTGCCCTAGGTCGAAGTGCCTTCGCTGTTAGCAAATATTGTTCTTCCAACGGTGCTGGCGAGACCTCCAACTGTAGTGTCTCTTTTTGGTGCCATAACGGATGTAAGTAACTCCGAGAGGCATTTTCTCCCTCTTCTTTTTTCTTTGTACTTATTATCTTTTCTGACACTTAACTTTATGTTGCAGCTTTCTCCTGACCTCCTACCACCTTCTTTTCTTGGTGGTCCTCACGCCCATAGGGCTATTGCTGGTGCTTCTTCGCATCACGGTGGCTCTTCCGCACCACTTCATGTTAGTGCCTCGGTCGGGAGTCCATCGTCTGTCCCTGATGAATCCCCTACACTGGCTTTGGTACCTTATGTGAGCGAGGGAACTTGGCCAACAGTTGAGGTTTCTGCGATCAGGGACCCTGTTGAGGGTGCTGTAACCAGGGACCCCGTTGAGGGTTCTGTAACCAAGGACCCCGTTGGAGCTTCTAAGGTACCGAGTCCTCCCCCAATGGTTCCTGCCCCTGCAACTTTCGTGGTGACTCTCATTCTTGCCCCCGTCATGACTGGGGTACTTTGTTAATTCTCTGCATAAACTCCATCGTATGTTAAGGTTGTTTTTTTTCATAAACTCCACCTTATAACGGTGACTTAACAACGAAAACGTTTGTTGAGGTTTTATGTATATATAATCTCCACCTTAGAACGGTGACTTAACAACGAAAACGCTTGTTAAGATTTATATATATATTCTCCACCTTATAACGGTGACTTAACAACGAAAACGCTTGTTAAGATTTTTATATAGTCTCCACCTTATAACGGTGACTTAACAACGAAAACGCTTGTTAAGATTTTTATATATATAACGCATTTTAAGAATGCGGACCGGACATGTGTGACCTAACGGTGCGCTTAGAAATTATCGCCTAAATTATAGGCACACTCTCTCTCTTTTCTGGGCTCACCGCCAGGTGACACATGTCTGGTCCGCATTCTTAAAATGCAGACCAGTCCGCACAAGAGCAGGACTGATATATATATCACATTTAAATGAAAAATGAGGAAGCAAAAGAAGCTTACCCAAAACACCAAAAACTCAGAAATTGATCCTCAAAGTGTGATCTCCTCACTCAAAAGTCTCAAATCCAAGGTGTGGATTTAAGAAAAAGTGAATAAATGGGGGGTGGAAGTTCTGGGACGACGCAAAATAGGGTTTAAATGTGTGAAGGTTGAAAAAGATATTATGTGAAGAGGAAGGTCTACTTAAACCCTAACCCTCGTTTGAGCTAAAGAAGCCCCTATTCGAACGAGGGCCTCATTCGAACTAGATAGGGCCTCATTCGAATAAGAGTATCACATGCTCATGTTAAAACTATAAGTCTTAGAAAAATAAAATAAAACATGGGAACCAACTAAAATGAAGGTAAAACAAATATAAAACAAAAACACGAGTTCCATAACACACCCAACGATTTTAAATGTTGAAACCCCATATGCATAACCTAAAGGAATGTGAATGGTCTAAAGAACTCAGAAAAATAGTGACCCTCAGGGACACTCTCAGCAGCCAAAACAAGCGGCAGAAGCACCTCAGGGGGAGTGGGTAACTCAGAAAAAATTGGGAGAGTTGCCTCGGGTTGTGTTTCCTCTGGCTGT
>Ga0115848_100937_pt1 | contig 12023 bp, 14 predicted proteins | sample InSIn3gowninarea_FD_83862 | JGI IMG/M metagenome (GOLD analysis project Ga0115848, IMG submission 83862) | reverse complement strand
TTTCAATTAGGGTTTGCAAAGGGCTTCGATAGCTAGGATGATGTGCAGTGGTGGTGCCAGAAGGCTCAGATCATTGAAAGCTAGTCACAGGAATTCAGAAGGCACAGGTGCTTTAGAGGTTCAACAATGCGATTTGAGCTTAAAAGGGTGAAAATGGGGGTCGGAAGGCTTTTAACCATGACCAGTTGGAAAAATGGCGGGGGATGAATGTTTTATGAACAGTGTTGGTTTTCATTTTTGTGGGGAGGTGGTTTTGGAGGTCATCCAACTACTTATGGTTGTCGGGTGGTATTTTTCTGGGGAACGCAATCTATGTGAGAGGCCACCACATAGGCAAATGGGCCCCGAGCAAAACCACCCGTATCTCATTCTCACGGGCGTTAAAGGTCAGACATCGCGTGAGTGCGATATGGGCGATGGTCGTTAGATCTGGGGGTGGATGATCAGATGACCATCACGTTGGAAAGTTGCACAGTCAGGTGATGTGGCAGAGTTTTGTGGGACCCATGTGTTTTAATCACTGTTTAGAGTAATTAACCCATGCTTAATCGTAGATTAATTAAACTGCGGAATTTTAGGGGTAGCGCGGTTAGTTTACCTCACCAGGGTGGCGTGTCAAACTAGAGTTTAGTTGGGAAAATGGTTAAGTGGTAGAGTTATTGAGGCAGGGCGTTTCTAGAGTTAGGATAAAGGGTTTAGAGGGGTTTTGGGTAATTATTGAAAGGAAAACATGATTTTAAAAGGGGGAAATGGGTTTCACACATAGGGGAATGGATTTTAGGAGTATTTGACTAGGGAGATGTTTGAAACTAAGGGGTAGGAGTAAAAATGAGGGGGAAGGGGTTTTCATAAGCCATGAAGGGGTAAAGGGGAAATTAGTGAGTACATAGTGGGGGTGAGATGTAATGAAGGGGGAGTTAGGCAAACCAGCTTATGAGCATGCTTTTTTCATTGATAATTGCTCCTGCACACTTGAAACACATAGTTAAGTATGATAGTAGTGCTTATGCTCCAAATGACTTGTATTTCTACAACTTTTCTTTTGTTACCCTTTTACCTACCCTAACATTTTTTCTTCACTTTGGTTGGTGCACTTAAGGTAGCAAACCCTTTTCTTTTCTTTTCTTTTATAAACAAACTATCTACTTTTAACCTTATATCTTCCAAGGGCTTAGATTAAGATGATGAGCTCCTTTTATTTCTATACCTATCTACTAATCTACCAAGATTAAACTGTTTGGTTAGATTTTTATTTTCTAACTAAAAACATGAAATTCAAAGCATGAAATAGTCAAGATTAAGCAGTTTGACTATCATGGGTTGTGGCATATATGAAAAGATGCACACAACCATTATTTAAGGCATTAATAGTAAAAGGTAGTGGCACTTGGACTTGCACACTTTCATGATCTGTTTTTTGTTTGGGGTTCATATTTTTTCATTTTTCATTTTTTTATCTTTTCTTATTTTTATTGTCCTTTGATATTTCTTTTAGGACATACCCTCTTTACATTTTTTAATTTTAATATGGAAAACATTTGCAGAAAGCAAAGGTATGTACAATATTAGAAGAGTTAACCTCAGCCAATTGAAAATTATGAATCCTATCACTATAGGACTCTAATAGGGAGAATGAAATCCCATATCCCTTGTAATTCAACTACCTCTTGATCATCGGTTTATTCTTCAACTGCTAATACTTATTCTTCCTCCACATATGATTTAGCATTTGATATTATATTTGGAGGTTTAGGATCAGAGGAAGGATTTATTTGTAAGCTTTGTAAGCTTTCCTTGAAGAAGTCTCAGCTACCTGCTTTTTAGTATTGACCATTTCATTGGACATGGTTTTAAGGAACTTTTGCAAAGCTTCAACATCAAAAGGATATTTAGGTGCTTTCTTATTGTATTCATCCCTGAAAGTGACCTTCTTGGATTTTCTTTCTTCTAATGCATTCTTATTATCTAAAGCTAAAATGTGTTTTTCTACAACTATGGCTTCTTTCATGTTTTCTGCCAAAGTTGGTTTGGTAGCCCTATCGACAAAAATGGCTGCACTTTAGGTCTGAGAAGAAATGTACCATTCATTTTGAACTTCATCATTGGGTTTGGATTCCATTGGAATTTTGTTCAATAACTTATTAAAACGTGAATTGAAGTCCTTAATTGGATCTCTAGGTTCAACTTTCAAGTTGGAGAGATAATTGAGAAGAGTAGTTGTTGATCGATCATCTCCAAATTTGGTTAGTAACTACTCTTGAAAGGCATCCCACCTATTAATGGAACTAGATGGTAATGAGAAATACCATGATCTTGCAGATCCTTGTAAAGTATAAGGGAATAATCTTACAACTGCATCTTCTTCTACCACTTCATTCATATTTATGGATAACATGAAGTTAATTTATGTGTTCTTCAGTAGGAAGACCATCATCAGGGTTGAATTTTGGCAACCATTTTTCTGGATGTGTAGGTAGTGGATGTAATGGAATTTCCATTCGAACAGCGCTTGGATCTGTCCATGGTATTTGAGATATTGTGGGTATCTATGTAGAGGAAGATGTTCCAGTAGTTGCAGGTGATTGGGTAGAGAAGGCTTGTGCTCCAATACCAGTGAAAATTACAATATGGAGTTGTGAGGTGGATGATTGTTCTGGTGATGAAGATGATGGAATGAATGAGGGTGTTTCAGGTGATGATGAGAGAATCTCAATATGAGTTTTAGATTTTGTTTTCTTAGTTTTCCTTTGAGGGTGAGGTAGAGGAATTCAAATGGGGGAATCCCAAAATTTTCACTTTGTGATCTAGTTAACCTTTGAGAAGAAGGAAAATGAGAAGAAACACTAGCTTGGGATAATTCAGATTCTTCTTGAGACAGGGAAATCCCTTGCAATTTATATATTAAAGAATGAACTTTAGGAGATTCTATAGAAGAATGTTGATATGATTTCTTTGGAAAAACAATAGTGGATTCTAAGGATTTCTTCACAACTTCATGCCTAGGATTTGGGGATTTGGAATGTGACTAAGAAGTCAGAGGTGATGGTGAGGGAGTTTCACTCTTAGAATGGCTTTCTGACTTAAATTTTCTTGCCATTCATAGTCATGCCCTCCTTCTAGTGCCAAAATATTAAAGCCTCAGAATTCGCTGCGACAACATGGAGGCTAACCACCCAGTTCGGACCTTGAAAACAAATCCTTTTCCATTTGGTATAGTGGCTCTGACTGGGGGTAATGGGACCAGTTTCCTAGAGAGGATTGATTTGATAATGTTTATGGGATGATATAAGATGTAACAGGAAATGATTCAACTAAGTATAATCTAATCTAACTACTAAACACATGCATATATCTTAATCTAACATTATCTAACTATAAATATACCCAGGATTAAAATAAGATATGTGATCTACAATGATGTCTCACAACAATTGGTAATAAAGATCGTTCAACTACCAAAAGAAATGAAATCGTTTAACGATAATTGTTTTGGATAAATAGTTAGACAAAACAATTGAGAGAAATATATTGCATATAAAAATTGTTTATGTATTCAAAACGGAATCATAGCTAAAGCATCATACATCAGTGCAATAATGCAGAACTATAATTCATACTTTCATACATAAAACAATTGAGAGAAGAAGTATTGATAATACATAAATAAAACATAATCATACAACAAAAGTACCATATATTATAAGTCCTTCTCATGTGCTTCAACAATATTGCACCAAGTAGAGTAGCTGCCTAATGACAAAAATGGTCACTGGGGCGCGATGGTAATGTGGCACCCAGAGCAGGTTTAATAGTCCTACCTTCTCCACACCTCCCAGCAATTTACACAGCTCCAACTCTATGATTCAAGTCAGCACGTCTTTCTTCTAGTGCATTAGTTGCATGGTTGCCAAATGTGGGAACCTCTCGTGGTCCGCGAGATCCCAGACTTCAAATTTCAGTTTAGGCACTCACCCCAGGTGCGCTCCTTCAAAAATAATGTCATCAGGGAGTAGTGGAGTCTGCAGAGAGCTTTTTCTCTCATCTATGTCTTTAGGCACCTTTGCTTTACACTTCAACGGAGGAACATATGCGGGCAGCCTGGTAAGAGGGTCAGCACCTTGGGTTTCAACCCCCATTTCTACATCCTCCTCCTCTACCAAGATTTCTTCAAATTTTTGGCCTTCCCCTTTTCTTCCATGGTAAGATTAGTCCTTAACGAGTTCCTAGGGGATACGCGCAATGGTACCATAGCCTGCTTATATTTCTTGGGTCTTGGTGTGCACGATGATTTAGGGATTTATGTGACTATCCTGGCACTTTCAGGGGCTTTCACTTCTGAAATGGCCTATGCGGCTTCCTCGGTAGTCATTACTCTGGTATCCATGGCTTCCTCAAGTGCTACCATAGTGTTATTCCACAATTCTCTTAATGGCTTGGGTAATTTCTTAAGTAATGAATTTGCCTTAAGAAGATTGAACAATTCTGGGTTCATGAGTTTCTGTGTGTGAAACAACTCAGTTCTCAAATTGCCAAGTTTTGTTTGATGGATAGCCATTTGTAATTTATAGTGATTTTTGAATTTTAATTCGACCATTCCCCCCATATTCGGTCCATTAGTGCTCGATTGGTGGCATATTTCCAAGAATCTAGCCCATAAATTTCACCTTCACCCACTCCATTTGGTCTCAAACCAAGCATCACATCATGAATAGTGATTGTAACAGTCACTTTCCAGCTAACCCACGTGGCATCGCAACTACCCTCACGTTGTCATAGACCTTGTGATGCTTCACTACTGTGCGCAGTCCTGACATCTCGCAACTCCCGGGCAGAGTAGTTTATAGTCCTGCGCCTCCTTTCAATTGCCTACAGCACTAAGGTTGTGCTCCTATTGGCTAGTCAGATGGCCAAGCCCCTTGTGTATGTCTTCAAATGACTACCATTGACTTTTCCTGGGAAGAGTTCTCCATTTAACTTTACCAACTGCACCACACCACCATCTGTGATCTCCTTAATAACATACGGTCCCAACCAATGCATTCTGAGATTCCCTGGGAATTTATCAAACTTACTATCATATAACAACACCAAATCATCCACCTTGAAGGTGTGCAACTTAATATGTCGATCATGCCAAGCCTTTTTGCACTACTTTTTGACCCATTGGTGGAAGCTAGCCAAAAATTGTTCTTCTTCGAGCTCCTCCAACTGCGCGAGCCTCTCCACTAGATCTCTATGTCCATCATACCTGTGAGCACTGTTATGGGAAGACTAGGCATGATGTATTCCATGGGCATCATGGCTTCCACTCCATAGAAAATCCTAAAAGGTGTTTGTCCCATTAGTTTCTTGCATGTCGTCCTATAAGCCCATAATACTGCAGGTACGCACAGGTCCCAATCACTTCGCTGCACATTGCATACCTTGTTGAACGCTCCCGCGTGGAGAACCTTCTACACAACTGTTCTTCCTACATATAATTTCCCCAACATTAAGAGCCATTTGCACATTTGTCCCCCCAACACATGCTTATTGACCATACATTTCAGCACAGAGTTCATGTGCATCCGCGTAAGTTGTTTTCCATATGCCTGCGCCCACCTAGCTAGTTGTGCGCATGGATCATCCCGTCCATTTTACTTGTCTACCAATCACACCCTAGGATTCCCAAATAATGTGTGCATCATCCTTCTACATTCACACCAGTTGTTAAAGCTCCCTTTCTGCGTACCCCACCATCTAGCGAGCGTAGTGCGTAGTACCCAATCCAAGGCCTGGAAGCATTTCTTTTCTAACACCTTCGTTTCAAATTTATACAAGAAGGTATCTACCTCACTTAGACCATCATAAGTAGGTAGGTCTCTTACTTCTATCGAAACACGGCATAGTGACCTTGTCATCATATTAAAATTCAGTGTAGTTACCTGATGTAATCGATTATGCCATCGCTCCGTCTCCTCATCTGAATTTGAAGTTTAAGAGCTTTCACGCTCCCATCCAATCCGCCCATCCATAGTGGGATTCATCTAGTCCTAGTTTCACACTGCTATCTTATAGATGCAATCCAAATCATCATTGCTTTCATATTCACACACCGTCTCCCTATAGCGTGATCCTTCAAAAGGGTCGAGGGGTATAATTATGCGTAGTGACTTCTTCTCAAAAATCATCTTGCACTTCTTCGTATTAATCACCCCATTCATGTCAGTGGCCCGATAAATTCCTAAGAGCGTGGGGTAAGGATTGTGTCATCGACAATCTCTATCACTTCAAGGTCTGCCAGCACGCTCGCTCCCTCAATATCCATAGTTATTCTCTGCAATCGCCCCATGGGTATTATTTTCTGTTGTTTTGCCATTCTTAGCTGAATTAGAGACCACTACAACGTAGGTCGCCCCATTTTCTCCCATGTCTGTTTCGGAAGAACATTCACATCTGATCCTAAATTTAGGATAAATTGATCCATCTCATACTCTCTGATTTGCGTGGTTAGTCTGATTTCTCTTCCCATTCTTGTCTTATGTTTTCCGATCTTCCCGACTATGTGTGGTTCTCCTAGAGCGGTCCTAGTGCATCTATTAATGAGTTCCTATAACCCTTTCACCTCCTTACTATTATGTAGTAGCTTCATACATGTTTCCAAGAATTTTGTGAGCAAAGATGGGTCCATCTCCGGCCCCGGTTTATCCTTGCTTCTTGAAGTGGAGGCATCAATGAAGCTCTTCTTAACTTCCATGAAGGTTTCTCTAGTGCACTCCAAGTCAAACTTTGCTTCTTTCATCAAGGCTTTGCGAACCCAAATAATATCTTTCGATTGTTTTCCTTTGCCATCTCCCATCGCCATTCCACTTCAGAGCATAATGTTCACATTCGGATCTTCCTCGCGTGACTCAAGCCTCATCATCTATAAGTTCTGAGTCGAGGGAGGTAGTAGTGCTCCTTTGTCACGTATCCTAGCTATCAATGTAGGGAAATATTCTATCTCATGATCAAACAAGGTGCAATACAAACATGACGAGCACATTGGATTAATGCAATCGTAGGCATAATGTCCTAGCCCTCCACAATTGTAGCATATCAACTATCTGCAACCTCTTCCAGGTCCTCCTTTGCCTTGGCCTCGTCCGCACCCCTGAAATCATATTCGCACCATTCCTGCATTTTGGTCAAGGGGCCGTGTTTCAGCCTAAACTCTGTAGGTGGGAGTTCTATCCATCATTAACTCATAGCTTCTACAAGTGCGCTCATCATATCCCACTAACCTACAAAAGTTGCAGAACAACTGTAGCAAATTTTGTGTATACTTCTATAACAAGTGACTATTGTCCGTGGCATGTTTTTCTGCTATTTGACAAATCGTGCACCACAAAGCAGGTGCCATGCTATGTCCTACTCATGCTTCCGGTCTTAAGGGCATCGATCCTCCTCCTGTGAGTTAATTTTCAAAAATCAGGTTGTGGTCCTTGTCATGACCCTGACCCTTGCATTATACGCACCATATCTCTTCGCGCACTTCTGGTCGAATTGTCCTGTCCTATTTTAGACTTTGCATCTCAAGGCATAAATTCTTCAGCTGCACGTGGATCTGCTGAACTCTCAAGTTAGGATCCTGCATCGAGGTCTCATTTAGCCTCATAGCAATCTCTAAGGTCTCCTCCTGAGTCGTTATCTTCTGTTGCGATAGCACACTCCTTAAACATGGCATTAGCAAAGCTACAAACCACTCGAGATGTTGTCCATCCATCAAATTCATATTAGCTTCGTGAATCATACATTTCAGCTAATGATCCATATCCCAAGGATTCAGAATTTGGCCTGCTAAATTTTATGTTTAGCGCTGCTTGGATATCCGTGATTCCCACATTTGGATTATCATTGGACTGCTTAATATACCAGGTTAGCGCGTGGCCCTGCAGGGTGTTAACCATTGTTGCTTTATTTATATTGTCATCTATAACTCCTTATGCTTCCCATACAGCCCTTACCATGAACCAGAATTGGTCTGGATCCTCATTTCCAAAACCTTTGAACACAGGCAACTTCACTGCGCTTGCCATATTGAATCATGGTGGTGGTGGAGGTGGTACGGGTGAAGATGGAGGTGATGGTGGTGAAGTTGGTGGCGGTGTGGGTGGAGGTGGTATTCACAGAATTCTTTTCCTTATCAGACGGATTGCACTTCATAGTGAGACCTTCACGAGCTCTTCCTCGTCCCCTCGCAGAGATGAAATCAAGGGGCTAGTTTTTGGTCCACTATTTCCTTTGCTCCTGTAAATTTTTCCACTTCTCATAGCCTTGAACATCAAGGTAACTGCATAACCCTCTTTTCGCACAATAGCATTTTAATCCAAGTATTCAAAGACTTTACGTACTTACCTCGCGGTCCTTTGAGAAAGCATCGCTCTGCCTCACTATAGCTAACTGAGGTGTCAACCGCAAACTCAATAATGAATCCTCCTATAATAAGATCGAGCCAATGATCAATGACACGTGTGATCTTATCCTCTGATGCTTCCAACCTTCGCACTAACTCTAGGGTCCACAGAATAGGACTGTTGAGTTTCCATTTTCCTTGGTTATCTGCTAGCTTCGCGATCCACTCGTACAACTCAGTAGGGAAGAAAGTGAAGAAGATTTCATGGATCTTCATGTACAGGTAGCAGTCCAACCACTCTTCTTTTGACAGTCATGGGTTCCTGTTCTCTGTGCTGCGAACTCGTGAATTCTTCTGTCTAACCAGACTTCAATTTCCTTCTTAGTTGGATTCCAAAGATACAACATCAGACATCTCTATGAAGATTTCGGCCATAGCAATGGAACCATTTGTTGATTTGAGGGGGATTGACCCAGGTTCGGAGTTATTTATCCAAACAAATCCCTACACTACTAGCCCTTTCGGCATCAGCCTATAGAGCGTGAACTGAAGTCTCACCCGAAGCAGTATGGGGGGATGTTGGAACCAAGTTTCCACACCCTTGAGATGTCTGAGATGTCGATTTAGTCCAACTATGCCTACCTTCACACAAGTTACTTCACACACTATTCTAACCTTCAATACCCTCGCAATCTGTTATAATCGTATTTCGCACAACCCTAACCAGGGGCTGAGATGCTTTCACGCTACTATGGTAGCGAACTGCACTATTTCCCCAAAGTACACCATGTATCTTACTTATCTTCTTAATATATCTTAGTTAAGTTTGTGTAAACAGACATTATATTTTGTATTCATTTAATCAATACAATTATACACATTTGTGCATCATATAAACAGTAGAATTTCAATTTATACCCAATATATTCAATGCATAAAACTAGAGATAAATACATAGAACTGATATGAAACTTCTCTTTATTAATGCTTTCGACTGCTATAGACTTGACTTGCCTTGCACACTAAACTGCAGGGGTCTACGCACTCAGTTGCGGACTATTAGGCCTCTACGTACTTAGCTGTAGAGCCTTCTCCTACTCTACAACCCAAGCTATATTTTACACTTTCATTCTTCCACTATGATTCTATTCCATTTTTTTATTAGATTAGATTAGATGATCTCCCTATCTACTTAGAGCCTCACTCTATTTATACAATCCCATGGTCCATAGACCATGGGTAGATCTCCACAGCCAACATTACATTACAAAATTGAGGGCAGACAACCCTATGACTATTTTACAAGCTACGTGCTCTGCGGCCACAAAATGCGGAGTCTTTACATTAGAGTTACAATTTTTTACCAAAATCTGGGCTCTAAGCCTCAAAACGTCCCTTATGGGATCCCACGCCCAATGCTGAATCACGTTGCTAAATAATTTGCCACTATCGTGAAAGTCAAATAGTTCACCGATGAAGAGGATGCCTTTGATGGCCTCTTTCAAGAAGCAAAAACATTTTCACAAGTCCTACATTTGGCATCATTACTATTGAGCCCGAAAGATATTAATTATTTTCATGTGTATAGGAATAAGAGACTGTTACAGGTCCCATTGGACCTATTACATATTGAACCAATAAGAGAACCAACTCCTAGCGTAAGCTTGGAGGGAAGTTCAAAAGAAAATTCTCAAGAAGAAACCCAATAGAAGTTGACTCATGAGTCGAAGCACTCAAAAAGACAATCTTGAAATGGAGGAGGAAACATAAATAAAGAGTCTGAGAAACATATAGCTAGAAGTAAAGAGGAAACAGCCGAATAGGCCTTGGAAAATAAGAAGGCAGAAGTTTCTTCTACCTCAACTCAATCAGGTAAGGCTGCAGTCATTGACTTGGAACAAGAAAGGGAGAAATTCAATAAGAAGATCCATACAAACACAAATCTTGATGACACATCTGAACTACAAACCCCTAGAAAACCCAGCATAAAGCAAATCCAGAAACAATAGAGGAAGGAGCTAGAGGTACTAAGGACATTGACATTATTCCTACTTTTCCTACTTCTGAAATTGTCTTGAGAATTGACGGGATACCTCCATTAGATATATTCTACAGTCCTACTCATAAGGTTGTAGTTAAAAGACAAAGGAAGAAAAGGAAACTGGACACCATGACTATTATGAATCTAGAAAATGAACCAATGGATGTTGTGTGGAAGGACACTCCTGTTGACCCATTAGAGAATCTCACAAAGTTGTCGCAGTTCACAAGAGATTATGCCACAACAACCATCAATAAGGTAACAAAAGTCTGAATGTTGCTAAAGGAAAAGGAACAAAAAATTCTATTTCTTGAATAGCAATTAGCATAAGAAAAAATTAATCAGCAAACAAAACAATAGGTAGCCCAGCCTCAGAGAGAATTCAAACAGATGAGATTACAGCACCAGGCCATCTTATCATAAAAGGATTCACAAATTTGTCAAATGCAAGAAATGTTGGATAAATTCAAAGATAGCCCACAAATTGATGAATTCATAAAAGAAGCAGACAACCTCAGTTCCCTATTAATGCAAAAAAAAAGAAATATTCTGCCAGAAAATTGAGCAGATAAATCCTTATTGTGGGACAAGTGATAAATTGAAAAACCAAATAATTGATATGAGGTTTGAATATGAAGAAATCCACAAAAACTTTTCTAAATTTATCACCTGAAAGAATCAGAGGATGGATGAAAGGATGACTTACCAATAGTGGAAGAATCACACAAAGATATTATGTTTACAGATTGGGATTCACGGTTGAAACAAGCAGAAAGGGCGATAGTGATAGCAGCAGGAGTAGCGAGCAGTATAATAGAATTCGTAAATGAAAACATTCATGGTTCCAACCTTGTGAAAGAGTGCATATCAAGGTTTCTACCAAATGTCAAACAATTAGAGCAGCGATGGAGACAAACATCATAGGAAAAGGAAGAGCCAATTAAATAGCTAACCAGGCTAAATTGGGAGACATACTGGCAGTCTCTAGTAAAGCCACATAGCTAGTGGATGACTCTATGGTGTTTAACAACCTCTACACAAAAGATGGTGCCAGATTTATCAGATGCCATATTTTCTGGGAAATTAAAATCCACAATCAACCAGTCACTCGAGCTCAAGCCAATGATCAACATTTCCAACCTCAGAGATCAAGTTAGCATATTAACTTAGTTCAAGTTCGAAGGAACTAGTCATTAGTTTAATTCTATTTTTAGTTTTACTTTTTGCCCACTCTGGGGAAGGTTGTTTGAAACCTCCTCAACAATTTTTGTAATAATTTATTTTGAGGGATGTATTTTAGTATTTAAACCCCTCTCATGCATTTAGAGAGAGGCCCATAATTTTATCAAAAACACTTTTTAAGACATTACACTTTTGTATTTTTGAAGAGGTTTTGATGAAATGAATGCAACAGGATCCATTTTTTTTTAATATCTAGGATGCTCTACTGAAATTGCACTTCTTTACTCTTAGAGTGTATTGGATTGAATGAACTTGGGTCAATATTGTTGAAGCACATGAGAAGGACTTATAATATATGGTACTTTTGTTGTATGATTATGTTTTATTTATGTATTATCAATACTTCTTCTCTCAATTGTTTTATGT
>Ga0115848_100936_pt1 | contig 12030 bp, 9 predicted proteins | sample InSIn3gowninarea_FD_83862 | JGI IMG/M metagenome (GOLD analysis project Ga0115848, IMG submission 83862) | reverse complement strand
TTCAGGGTATTGACATTGAAGAGTCCCCTCTAGTCCAAGCAGACTTCATTGAATTGGGTGGGGGCAAGTCAAAAATATGAAATCCTCTAAAAAATTACAGTTTGATGATCAGGTTTTAGAATTTGTCTTCAAGCCTAGAAAGCCTGTGACTAGGAAGTTAAAAAGGTTACAAGAGGCAGAGCCGGAGGTAGATGAAACAGGGGAGATATCAGGTTTTTGTGAAGAGCCCATAGTTCCACCATCACCCATGCACGGAGATGATAGAAACAGAGTGGTCAATACTCAAGAAGAAGAAAATAGCTATGAGGAAGTTAAGAAGAAATTAAAACTTACCAACCTTGAGATTGCTAAATTTAAGAAGAGGGCAAGGAAACATGTAGCTAAGAAGGCCAATTTCAACAGAATGAAGGCTCTGTGGGAAGCTGAAAAAGCTTCAAAACCTGAAGTAGTTAGCAGAAAGGCTCAATACTTTACCCGGACTGTCCTTGCAATCAAGGAGGCAAGGTATGTAAGATGGATCAATGGCAGACTAAGAACTAATATCAGGGAGATGAAAAGACAAATTGAAGACCTTGAAATTCAGTTGAGAAAGTCTAGAGGTCAGCCTCAGCACAAATGAACAGGGCAGTAAGTGATGAAACCCTAATACAATTTTGATTGAAACGAAGACATTACTTTTTGAAGATGTTTCAAGGATGGGGGATGTTAAGTATATATGCCATATGTACATAATGGAATAGCTGTAAAGAATCCTTAGAAAGAAAATTTTTGGAAGGAAACTGTGTAAATTAATTCACACAGCAGTTTCGTAGCGCGCTACGAAACTGCTGTAGGTGACATACACAGCACTACGAATGCGGTAGGAGCAGTTTTGATGTTTTAATCAATTCTCAAAGGAAAGAAGTAGTTATTTTTGGGAGAATGATGATGTTGGAGAATGTGCGGAGGTCACTTATAAAAGTTTAAAGCTCAAGCAAGGAAAAAAACTCAAAGGATAAAGGATATATATAAAAGAAAAGTTCTGCGCTACAAGAACAACAGTTAGCTTCGTAGCACATCCAGATTGACCTTCTTCATGCACCTTCAATTTTTTGCACAAGTGAAAGAGCAGGGTTCTATGGCTAACTTAACATATGTTACACGATTAAAGGGGCTACTTTTGTCATCAGAAGATTCGATGAACATCATTGAAGATCAAGGCTATAGTGTGGGGGACATATTCCTAGTTTTCAGGGCAGATAAAGGAGAAGTTATTAAAGGCCAGCAGGAGGGTTATGGACATTACCAAGGTCGAAGTTAAGGAGGAGCAATCGTCAAGCATCAAGTTTAATTCCTATATTAGGTTGTTGTTATCATAATAAGGAGTTGTACTCCTAATTGTATTAGGACTCTAAGACAGTCAGTTAACTGTTACTTGTAATTAATAGCCTGTTTTAGGTATGAATAGGTGTCAAGCTAGGAAATTCGAATTCCCCTCAAGTTGGATCAGGGAATCCAAGATTGTAATGATAACTCTATAAAAGAAAAGAGGTGGAATTCCTCAGGGTTGGAAATTTTCAAAAGAAACAAGCACATTGTGTTATTGTGTGAGACTGTATGTTTTCATGTTAATACAGAGATATTGGCAAGTTCACTACTCAGGATTCATAGAGAGTTTTTAATGTTTGATTTTCTCATGGCTTTCTTCATTTACTTACTTGCAGTGATATAAACACATGTTACTTAGAATTCATTGATAATGCTCTAACTTCCTTCATGTGTTTATAAGTTGTGTTCCTTGCACTATGTCTCTTTTTTGTTGATATATTAAAACTCTTTATGCCCTGACTTCCATGTTACGCTGATCTTGTTGTTGTACTGAAACATACTTTGGACTCCATATCCCAATAGATGTGTGTTGATTGGTATTTCAGCCATTTATATATTTTTGTTTGATTTTTCCATAGAGTTAGCCATCTAATATTCAAATTAAAATCTTTAACCTAGTGAGAGAGCCCTCTCAGGTTGAGGAGGCTAAGCCTCAGCCAAAGATTGGTTTGAAATAGTTACTCAAAGTCTTCCTGATCAACAACCTATCAGGGTCTAGTTTTGTGATAACATCATGTATTGGTTCAAATGGTCTATGTTTGGGTTATGTCCCTTGCAATATCACCAGTTCACATGTTAGTTTCCTATCCCCTATCCCTTCCCCTTGCTGGGACATGTTGATGACACTTGTTCTAGACACAATATTAGGTTGACAATCAAATCGTAGGTGCCCTTAGATGCCATGGTTTTTTGGGTCCCTCCTCTCCTTCTAAGGTTGTTAGGAATCCTCGTGCAAACAATCTCAATATCTTAAGCTAAATTGAAAGTCAGCTAAGATGTTGCAAAAAAAACCATCATCGGGGCACTTAGAGTAGTGCAAGCCCCAGCCCTAAACCCTCTATTGTTTTCCTCTCTTTCAACTGTTGAGGGCTACCTAGCCCCTCCAAAAGACTAGCCTTAAAATGATTGATGCAAGTCAAGAATTTTGATGTCATATTCCTTCAAGAACTCTTGGAAATGGATATGTGGTTGTGAAGTTGTTGGAATATTTATCACATGTATGGAGCTTTGTAGTTGTAGATTCTAGAAGGAGGTCAAGAGGTTTAGCGGTGGGTTTTAACCAAAGATCCATAAAAATTTGAAGCTCTTAGGGATCTGAAGGGGTTTTGGGTGATGATGTCTTAGTGAATGAACTGGGGATGGAAATAAAGATTGTGAATGTCTATGAGCCGTGCCAAGACATAAATTCTTTTTAGGAAATTCTTATGTCTCATTCCTTTGTGAATGTCGATAACTTGGTGGGCAGGGGTGATTTGAACTTCTCTCTAGGTATCTCTAAAATTTGGGGCCAACATGATCACTCTAATCCCCTCTCTTATTTATTCACATCTCCCAGAGTTGCACAAGCTTTGTGATGTTGACTTAATTAAGTATAAACCCACTTGGAGAAAATGAGGAACCGGGGAAGTGATGATTTCCAGGAAGATCAATAGTTTTTTGTTAGTTGAATTTCTGTTGGGAAGGATTTATCTCTTTCGATAGTGGGTTGGAGTGGGGAGTAGCTCTGATCACCACCCTATTTTCCTTGAATTAAAATGAGGAATAAATAAGCCATGGAACTCCTTCAAATTCAACTCGGTCTAGATGAGGGATGAATATTTTTGTAATCTTAGGTTGAGCACTAGATCCACTTCTTCCCTAACAAGGATGGTTGAATCTATTGCAGTTCAATTTTTTGATAATCTTAGAAGAGTTAAAAGGGCCATAATTGAATGGTGAAAAGTAAAAAACAAAGGGATGAAGAGGCCCTAAAAAAGGTAGAGCTGGAACTAGAGAAGTTAGAAGACCTGGAGGGGGGTGGTAGTTATTTGTCAGAAAACTCCAAGCAAAGAATCATTTAGTTAGAAGCTACCAAAAAGAGAATTTTGAAGCAAAAGGAGGATACATGGAGGTTTAAAAAGCATAGCAATTTGGTTGAAAAGTGGGAATGAAGCATGAAGTTGTTCCAATAATTTGTAAAGGGTCGTCAAGTTATCAATGCTATATGGGATTTAGATGATTTCAATGGAGGCAAGGCCACAAATTTTGAAGCTCTTGCTAGGATGGGGATTATTCATTTCAAATACCCTTTTAAGGCGCCCCGAGAAGCATCCTTAGTTGAGGTGATAGAATTGGCTCGAAATTTTCCCAGATTCACTAATGATGACTTCAATCATTCTCTCATGGAGTCGGTGTATGAGGAAGAGCTTTAGAAATTCCTGCACATATTTCAATGGGACAAAAGCTTGGGTCCCGACAAGTGGCCGGTTGAATTTTTCTCTGGGTTCTTTGATATTTTAGTGGGTGATCTCATCAAAGTGGTCGAAGATTGCAAACAATCTGGAAGGATGTATGATGTGCTCAATTCCACCTTTATTTCTCTTATCCCAAAGGCTGATTCCCCTCACACCTTTGATGAATTTAAACCTATTTATTTATGAAATAGTATTTATAAAATCATTGGAAATATATTGAAGTCAGTTCTTTCTCAAAATGTTTCAAAGGAGAAATTTACTTTATTGGAAGGCATGCAGATACTTGAGGCCATTGGGGTTGCATAGGAGGGCCTTCACAATTAAAAAACAAACAAATTAAAAAGTAATGTTGCTCAAAATAAACTTGATTAAGGCATATGACATTGTCAATTGGATTTATATCATAATGTTAATGACTTACCTGGGTTTTGAGGTAAGATTCATCAATTGGGTCATGTCTTGTATTACATCAGTATCTTTTGTTGTGCTTATAGATAGTTCAGCTTCTTCTTTATTTCAAGATAAGAGAGGACTCTGTCAGGGATGTCCGCTTTTGTCATTATTTTTTCTTCTAGTAACTGAAGGTTTGAGAAAATTGTTAGCTTAGGCCAAAAGGAAGGGTAATCTAAAAGGTGCTATAGTGGCTAGTGATTTAGCCATTATATGTCTTATGTTCATAGATGATATTTTATTGTTTAGTGATGGGCCTAGACAAGACCTTGTATCTATCAAATTGGCCTTGTCACTTTTTGAAAAGGCTACAGGAATGATGACAAATATTCAGAAATCAACACTAACAGAAGTGGGTTGTCCAGAGAGGAGCTTACAAATTCCCAAAATATTTTTCCATTCCATACATATAGCTTTTATGAAGGGCTTAAATATTTGGGTTTTCATCTGAAACCCAATGATTACAAAAAGGTGGATTAGCAATGGCTAGTAGCAAAGATTTAAAAAATAAATAAAGGTATGGAGTTTCAAATTGCTTTCTAGGGCAGGTAGACTAGTGCTCATAAAATATGTTTTAGAAACTATCTTGATATTTTGGATGTCGTTGTCTTGGATTCCAAAAGGGGTCCTAAATTTTATTTGTTATAGTTGTTGCAGATTTCTATGGTTAGGCTCAAACGATGCCATGGTTTTCACCTGGGTAAAATGGGAAAAATTACTCCACCCAAAAATGGGCAGGCTAGGGCCTAAAAAACTTACTTTCCTTCTCAAGGGAATTGGAAGCCAAGGTTGGATGAAGACCAATATCCTCAGCTAGTTTCTGGACTAAATTTGTTTGTAGGAAGTACATTTCCCCCATTTCGATTGAATATTGGATCAAGATCCCAAATAAGCATAAGACAAATGTTTATGTGGTCTGGAAAGTTGTAATTGATTCTTTCGATGTCATTGATAATGGGCTAGCATGGAAGGTTATCTTTGGTGAAAAATTCAAAATTGGTCAAGACCCATGGGTGGGATGTGGACAGAATTATATATGGTCATAAGAGATGGTTGATTTCCTTAATGCAAATGGAAGGAACACTCTAAAGCAGGTGGTTGATCTAGACAATACATCAATTTGAGCACAGGGATGGTTGGATGTTAATCATTTGAACCTGTCGAATGTGTGGTTGGGTCAATGGAAGAATTATACGAGCACCCTCAACATCTCTCATGTAATACTGAGGTATAGGGAAGACACTTTGTGTTGGGTTCACTCCCCTCATGGGGGATACACACCAAATACATGTTATTGTACATCATGGCTGATAAAGAGCCCAGAATTTTAGCTTGGTGGTGGAAGAAGTTATGGAAGTTAAGTTGTTCGACAAAAACCAAACTTTTTCAGTAGTGCATCCTATAAAACAAGCTCTCAACTGGTGAAAATGTTAAAAAGAGATGCTTCATTAGGCTCACTATGTAAAAATGATGAGGAAATAATGGACCACTTATTTTTGGTATGTCCTTTTTCCGTTGTTGTTTGGAATATTGTATGTAATTCGTTGTCATTAGATTCAATGTGGTAGGGTATCTCTTGAATCAAACCTTGGAAATCCTTGTGGGAACATGCATCCCAAGAAAATCATAGAAACCTTTTGCCTATCATCAATTGGTGCAAGTGGATAGCACGAAATAATGTTATATTCGAAGAGAAAGCAACAACTTCTTAAAGAGTGGTAGCTCATATCCTAGCCACATATGATTTGACCCTAGATGTTATCTTTGTTCATAGACCATAGAATATTTCTCTTGAAGAAGTAGATTATTCCCTACCTTGGGCTTATTTTGATGGAGCCTCCCATGCTAGAGGCAAATGTGGGGGAGGAGCGGTCCTATATTTAAATGAAAATCAATTCTTCAAACTACAAAGCGGGTTGGGTAGGGGCACAAATAATTACGTCGAACGACTTTGTCTTAAGCTTATGCTACTTCTTGCTACTGAAAAGGGTTGTAGGCAACTACAGATATTTGGGGATTCCTTGGTAATTATAAACTAGTTTAATGAAGTCACCAAATGTCACATGCACACACTGATACCTATTTTGGAGGAGGTCCTGCAGTTGAAAAATGTGTTTCATTAGATTTCTTATCTTTTGTTTTTCTTTTTTATGAATGGCTATATTTATTCAAAACAACCTATTTTTTAATGCACTCTCGTGCATATACAAAATGTAATTTTCAAATCTCCTAATGAAAAATTATGATTTTTCCTAGGGAATTTTTATTTTTTATATATATATTTTATTTATTTATTTTATTTATTATTATTATTATTATATATATATATTCTTTTTCTTTTTCTTTTTCTTTTTCTTTTTCTTTTTCTTCGGTGTGATGAGTCTAAGTCATTTCCTTGAGGTTGGAACAAATACATGCATTGATACTAAGTCTCCCATTTTTCGAATTTATAAAAAGCACATGCCTCTACATTTGCAACAATTTTCCATTCTTTTTCTTCTTCTTTAGTATACACCTTAATGATAGGTGAAAATGTATTGGAATGAAAAAATTCACATGATGATGACCAAAAACAACAACAAACATGTCAATCGGTGAAAGTCTACATCCTCATATTCACTATATTTACTTTCTTGAATCAACTACAATGTCTTGTAACCTTTAGCAACTTAACCATACTTTTGGAATCATAAATTGAACATTTAACACTCATTTTTTATTATCTATTTTTTAAATACTTTGAGGATTACTCATATTTCCTCTATAATTTCCCTCTCATCACCATATGTAATATTCTGAAGGGAAAAAAAGCCAACACAAATTTACATATACTTTGAAAAGTTTATATTAACTTCAAACATATCATGTTGCAACACATTCTCATTCTTTAGTTTTGCAATCTTTGGCATTATTTCAGTCTCCATTCATTCATTAATTATTTAGAGTTAACTAAGATTCAATATGGCATCCTTATTCATGCTTTAATCTTCACCTTTAATATGATACACATGACAAAACATATCATCTTTGTTTACATCTAAATTTGATCTTCACTTTTAGAATAGTGTACATCATCTATTGTGTAGTTTGTGTTTTTCAAACAATTTCAACTCTTCATTCTATAAAGTTATAAAAAGAAAGAAATTCTTATTGTTTTTCTTAAACTTAAGTATTAGAGTGTCACAATGTCTTTAGCCTATACGAAATCTTTAAACATATTTAGTAGCTAAGCAATTTCACCTAAATCCACCATCTATATAAAGTATTTTAATGCAACTTTGTAGAAGATGAAATGCTTCACATTATTTCCCATAAACCAAATAACTCAAATTTCAAGGAAATGGTGATAGGAGCCTAAAGTAAAATGGTGTGGTATTCATAATCTTATTTTAACTAGTATAAAATCATCTCAACTTAGATTTATAAAAATGTTTGGAATACAAAACTATTAATACTAAAAGAGCCTTGAGTTGAAATAGATCTACAACATGCCATACACATTCATGTGCACACACCACTAAAAAAATTTTAAAACATTAAAAGTTATATATATATATATATATATATATATTTTAAAGATTATGAATACTATGATATGTGTGTGAAAAAAAAATAAGATATATAAATACAAACGTGATATATCTCCTCTTTTGTTAAAAATAATGCATCTCGTTTATAATATATTTCGAGTTCTATGTTATTTAAAAACATATATATATTATTTTATATTATCAAATTTTTAAATTTATATATATTTCATTTTTATAAATATTATATTTCATTTATAATATAAAAAATAATAATAATATTTTTTAACTATTACATTAAATAAAGTTATACGATATTATAAATTGACCGTAAAGAAATTATAAATATATCTCAATTCACTCCGCATAATTTATATATCAAAATATATATATATACGCTTTATTTTTAATGATCCCTACCCTTTGGCCTATATCTTTAATGGTCCCTATCCTTTGGGCGATAGAGACTATAGCATGTTTGTTTTATTAATTTTATATATAAATTAATAATTTTTATTATTTTAATAGAAGGTTTTAAAAATTTTACTTAATTTTTCTTGTTCATATTATATTTTTTAATTTAAATTTTAAATTTGAGATTGTATTTGAATTTGATTTGAATCAGGGCTTTATTTTCTAATAAACTTTGAAAACAAATTATATATCTATATTTTATGATGACATTGATTAATGTTAGAATTGAGGTTAACATTACTTCATAGCATTTTATGTTTTTGTCTTTTTCATAAAAACGTGATTTATTTATTTATTTTTTATGGTGTTAATGTTACATTTAGCGATTGCAATAATGACAGTGTCTAACTATGATTATTGACATGTTGACAATCTACCATAATAAATGCTCAAAACTTGTAACTAAGTTCCAAGTAACAAAGCATTTTACCTCTGTAATTAAGTAAGAGAAGAACATTAGAGAAAAGCTAATACATAAAGTTAAAAAGGGCACAAACTAATACGAGGTAGACTATCATTTCTAATGTTGATTCAATGTATTGAGTGAGAGAAAACCTCAATATGCATTTGCTGCAATAGTTTATGACATTAACAAAATATTGAAAATTATATGGCATAACAAAATATCGCAAGATTTTCAAGAAGCCCACGTGTTACCTAGTAAGTGTTGTAATAGTTCCTTCTTGTGTTGTTGAAGAGAGAGATGGTCGAAGTTGGACTTGATAGAGAGAATGTGCTTTGATGGTTCTTCAAACCAGTGTTCCATGGGGATATGCCCCTCGAGGTGGGGAGCACACTCCCTATGCTATTCATGCACCCAAGACAAGGGGACGCATGGAGAAACATTTCCTCACTTCCCCCTTTTGGGCAAACTCAGGGAAACGTTTCCCCAATGTGGTGGACATGTTTCTCCAAAAGGTGTGCTTGTGGGTATCTCCCTCAAAAAGGGCTAGGCGTCCCCCTTGAAATTTGCTTGAAAACAACAATCTATGAGTGGAAAACCCTAATATTTAACCTTAGGGCCCTCCTAATGCTATGTAATTAATGGTAATATGAGAGTGAAAGTAAAATTAAAAGTAATTTTGTAAGTAAAAGTGACATGACTACTTCTTTATCTTTCATTTTTACCCTTTTACTTAAATTTTTAACATTATCATTAATTGACTCTAGATGTTTGAGAGTACCTCATTGGACTTCGTATGGAAAAAGTAGAATTTTAGATCCTACTCAAAATTCAACAAACTTATAGTTTTCAAGGTTGGGGGGCTTGCAATGTTTCCATTGGATTCTAAAATGTATGAGAGTTTGCAACTAGCATTTAATCAAGAGTGCCAAGCCCTCTATGTACCTTGATGTTGGTGGCATTGATCATTGAACTCCTTTGTCTTGACCCTAATAAAATTGTACCTATCACTCAAAGAAAATATCGACTTGGCCAATTAAGTTGTTTATTGTTAGACACCTAATCCCCGTAATTAAGATTTGGATTAGTGTGTGTTATGAAAATTACTTATTAAGTCCAAGAAAACTTGGAAACTAAATCAACAATTTTCCTAATGTATTTATATGTCACTATGTGCATCATTCTTATTATCGATAATATATAGTCGAATTCATTTTAAATTTGTGATTCCAACAGTGGAATTAGAGCATTGGTTCAAGGAATATCAGAGTGAAGGTTAATCTGCTCTATCAAATCGAATGAGCCACTAGTTTTGTGGCCTCTGTCAATTAAACCACTAGTTTTGTGGTCTTCGTGAGTGCTCCTTATATCTCAGACTTTGGTCTGAAAACACATAGCATTTACGTTAATTTGTCGGGCAAAGAATGAGGTTTCGAGTGAATCTTGGAGTCGCAAGCGTGGAGCATGTAGTGAAGAACTGTATAGAGTGAGTCGTGATATGTTACTTCTTATAAGTTATTGAGACCTCACAGGACAAGACGACGACTCTCCCTGTAGTAGAGCAACAAGACCATACCACAAACTGACCACTCTTGGAGGACAAACTGACCACTCTTGGAGGTCAAGGCGTGAGTAAATTTACAAAAGATATGTAAATTACACGCATTGTTGAATCGAAAGATCTTGAAGAACTGTTAGAGTCGTCAAGTTGTAAGTTTAAATGCCATTGGTCAGTCCTTCCCCTGTCAAAAGTGCCAAAATAGTGGGTCAGCGTGTTATTTAACCTCTAAGATATAAATCTAAGTTATACTTTGTGATGGCTGTGTGATATTGAATATTGTCCATCGTTAGTTATTGTGCTAGTATGTTTTTGTTTGACATATAATCTAAGTTGGGCTCTTGAGATTGTGTTTGAAGAGCATATGAGCAACTTAAAATTCATGTAATAATTGTTTGGATATTAGGCATTTATTGGCTTATGTTAAGCGCCAGAATTTGGTCAATTAATTATAGACCACTCTAACCCTGCATGAATGGAAAAACTAATCTATGTGCTATCATATGGAAAAGTTGAGTCGCTTCTTCCTTCCTTCGTGAACAAATGAAAGAGTGATCGCCACATCAGAGGGTAAATTTATTTATGATGGTCGTCCAAGAAAATGAAAGAGTGATCGCCACATCAGAGGGTAAATTTATTTATGATGGTCATCCAAGAAAATGAAAGAGTGATCGCCACAGTAAAGCATAAACTAAATTGTATTTTCCATTCCTTCGCACATTGTTTTCTTGCTATTCGAGTTCTTTCAAGTTAATGCAGTGGTCGAGTTCTTTCAAATTAATACAATTGTTTTCGTGATATTTCTTCCATTATTTTTCCTTGTTTGAAAGAAGAAATGACTGGACTATTGGATTATGCTTACAAATAGCAGGATTTCAGTTGTAGTGCCATGCTCCATTATTTAAATCCATAATTGCATTCAAAATTTTGGATTGAATTCAGTGTCACCTTATTTATAAAGAAGCCCTTACAGAAGACATATTGCAGTAGAAGTCGACACTGACACATTTGAGAACCAAGTTAACTTTGACTCGACTTATTTATGAGGATAATTTCAACTTCCACTTACTTATTTTTTGTGACATGCAATCAATGGTATGCTCTCTGCAAAGTGTCTATGGTTGGTTGTGGATAGCAAAGTAAACAGCTGGAGGGATTGAACCTTGCACCTTATGGCAGAATTTTCTCTTCACCTCTTCAGATGTGAAATCACTCGACGATTCTCATTCAAAACAATGATAGTCGAAATACTATCATTGACCAGATAGTTGCTCAAACATATTTTTCAGAACAAAGTTGTGGAACCCGCCTAGATGATACTTAGAAGCTTGGTCATGATAGCAAATTAGACCTGTCTGAGGTGTTGTACCATTCAAACGTTCGGGTTGGTCGCAGAATTGTGTTGGTCTTAAAGTCTCGCTAAATGGATTATACATAATGTAGTGAATAACAATTGACCTTAACATAAATATAATACCATAGGTATCTAAGAAATCAAGTTTGTTGTGAGGATTTCTTCATTGTTTGTTTCACAATATACTATTCATTGTGCAGTTGCAACGATCTAGTATTGGGAGTTGGGAGTTGTCCATATGTATTTACTTTTACTTGTTGAATTACACTGTAAATGAGTGCATTTGCAGTTGAAAGCGACACCCTTTTCAAAGTTGATTGTTTTCTAATGGTGACTGAAATAATGCCAAAGATTGCAAAACTAAAGAATGAGAATGTGTTGCAACATGATATGTTTGAAGTTAATATAAACTTTTCAAAGTATATGTAAATTTGTGTTGGCTT
>Ga0115848_100934_pt1 | contig 12038 bp, 10 predicted proteins | sample InSIn3gowninarea_FD_83862 | JGI IMG/M metagenome (GOLD analysis project Ga0115848, IMG submission 83862) | reverse complement strand
ACATGGGCATCAACCTGGGAGCTTTCTTCGCACCGCTTATTTCTGGTACGCTGGCTGAAAAAATTGACTTTAAATGGGGCTTCCTAGCGGCAGGTATTGGGATGGTCATCGGTTTGATAACCTTTATGCTTCAAAAAAACAAACTGCTTGTAGATAACGAGAATAAGCCAATCGGGATGCCAACCAATAAATTTGGTATTGCACAGCTTGGAATGGTTTTAGGCTCAATTGCAATTATTTTCTTCTTAATGAACTTTAAAACCATGTTCCAAAGCGATTTGGATATTATCGGATACCTCATTTATGGCGCTATGATTGTGATGCCATTAATTGTTCTTACCGATAAATCTTTGACTAAAGAAGAACGTGAAAGAATAATGGTGATTTTTATCCTCGCATTCTTTGTTATATTCTTTTGGGGAGCATTTGAGCAGGCCGGAGCTTCACTTACAATTTTTGCTGACAGACAGACCGACAGAACAATTTTTGGTTGGGAAATGCCTGCCAGTTACTTCCAGTCAGTAAACCCGCTGGCCATTATCATACTTGCACCATTGTTCTCTTCAATGTGGTTACGTCTCGGAAACCGCGGTATGGAGCCGTCTTCGCCAAAGAAAATGGCCCTTGGTCTTGCATTGGTTTCTTTAGGTTACGTAGTTATTGCATTTGCTGTTTACGGTCTGGGAATGATGGACAAAGTTTCCATGTTCTGGTTGATCGCACTATATGTAATTCACACAATGGGTGAACTTTGTCTTTCACCAATCGGACTTTCAATGGTGTCAAAACTTTCACCACTGCGTTTCTCGTCTCTATTAATGGGAACATGGTTCCTGGCTAATGCTGCTGCAAACAAATTTGCAGGAACTTTATCAGCACTAATTCCAGGAAGTGGTGAAGAGGGCCAAGGCGCGAAAATCACTTATTTCTTAGGATTTGAAATCACCAACCTTTTCGATTTCTTCCTAGTATTTATTGTGATGTGTGGAGCTGCCGCTTTAATTTTGTTTGCAATGAGCCGTTGGTTAGAGAAAAAAATGCACGGAGTAAACTAGAACTAAGCGCATTTAATTATACTAAACCACCGATTATTCGGTGGTTTTTTCTATTTTCGTTAAAAATTATTCTAAAATGAATCTTACGTTAGAACAAATTCAGGATTTCAAAGGAAAATATCCCAAACAAATCTGGTCACTTTTTTTCTCGGAAATGTGGGAACGATTCTGCTTTTACGGAATGCGCGGAATGCTCGTTTTTTTCATGATTTCTCAGTTGAAATTCGGTGACGAACAGGCAAACCTTCAATACGGGGCAACCCAGGCATTTGTTTATGCTTTCACTTTTGTAGGTGGTCTTTTTGCGGATAAAATCCTTGGTTTCCGGAAATCACTGTTTTGGGGTGGGATTTTAATGATTATCGGGAGTTTGATTCTCGCTACCAATCCACACGATTTTTTCTTCCTTGGAATTTCTTTTACGGTGGTAGGTACAGGATTTTTTAAACCTAATATCTCAACAATGGTAGGGAAACTTTACAAAGCCGGAGATTCCCGTACCGACGCTGGTTTTTCACTGTTTTATGCAGGAATTAACCTTGGTGCCCTACTCGGTGGATATTTGTGTATCGCCATTGGAAAAGGTGAATTGCTTTCAGGTCTTATTCCTGAAGATAAAAGATGGAATGTCGCATTTGGTTTAGCGGCAATCGTAATGGTGATCAGCTTGATCAATTTTGTTTTCACCCAGCGAAGTTTAGGTCCTATTGGTCTGATGCCCGAGCGAAAACTTGCAGACGGAACTGTAGTTCCTATGGAAAAATGGAAAGTTTACGGAGTTTATGCTCTTACTTTAGTTTTTGTTCCGTTGATTATGACCATGGTTTCTGTGCCGCAATACACCGATTATTTTATGTGGACCGTCGGTCCGTTGACCCTTATTTACCTGTTTTATGAAATGACGAAAGTGAATGTTGCAGAAAGAAAAAAGCTACTTGCAGCCCTCGTTTTCATTATATTTTCTATTATATTTTGGGGAATTTATGAGCAGTCGGGAGGTTCGTTAAGTATTTTCGCAGCAAATAATCTGAATAAAGATTTGCTTGGCTTGGATCCTAACGGAGTAAACAATTCCGGAGGTGCATTTTTCATTATTTTTCTTGCCCCACTTGTCGGACTGTTCTGGATTTGGCTAAGTAAAAAGAGACTGGAACCAAACACGATTATTAAGTTCGGACTCGGTTTTATATTCCTCGGTTTAGGATATTACGTATTATTTGCTACCAGATTTTTTGCTGATTTGCAAGGAGTTACTTCTTTAAATATTTTTACCATCGCATTGCTTGTGATAACTTTTGGCGAATTATGTTTGTCTCCGATCGGACTTTCAATCATGACGAAACTTTCCACCGAAAAACTGCAGGGAATGATGATGGGAATGTGGTTCCTTGCATCCGCTTACGGGCAATATGTAGCCGGAATTATCGGTGCAAACATGGCAACCGCCAAAGAAGGTTCCACCAATATGGATGCACTTTTAGCCTATACAGAGGGTTACAAACAGTTAGGGCTTTATGCCGTAATCGCGGGTGTTATACTCATCATTATCTCACCGCTCGTGAAAAAACTAATGCAGGAAGTGAGATAGTACTTTAACAAACCTCTATATTTTCAATCAAACCACTGATGAAAAAATTAAACTTTTTATTGTTCGTTTTAGCCATTTCTTTTGCCTCAGCACAGGTTAAGTGGATGACGCTCGAAGAAGCGGTGGAAGCACAGAAAACAACGCCAAAAAAAATTCTGATCGATTTCTATGCAGACTGGTGCGGCCCATGTAAAATCATGGAAAAAGAAACCTTTAATCACCCCGTCATCGCAAAATCTCTTCAGGAGAATTACTACGCCGTAAAGTTTGATGCAGAAAATAAAGAAAATATTACTCTTTTTGGCAGAACATTTTCAAATCCAGGATTCGAAACCGGAAAAAGAAAAAATTCAATGCACGAATTCACCAAGTTTATGAATGTTGTTGCTGTTCCCACAACGGTTTTTCTGGATGAGCAAAGCATGCCGATTACCATTCTGCAGGGTGCGCTCACTGCAAAAGAACTGGAGCCCTACATTCAGTTTATCGCGAACGACGACTATAAAAAAATTACAACGCGTGAGCAGTGGGAAAATTATCAGAAAAAATTTAGATCGAGCATTAAAAACTGATTTAGATATTGAAGATTAAAGACTTTCAGAAATTTTTTGGAAGTCTTTTTTATTTTACCGAAATTCGCTCGCCAACGAACATCTCAATCCTCAAAACAGAAAAAAAATTAAGATCTGACATTAGAAACTTCCATAGAATTCTTGAAAGGAATCGGTCCCGAACGAGCCAAATTCATTAAAAATGTCTTGGGAATTTCCACTGTGGAGGATTTACTCACTTTTTATCCGTTGCGCTACATTGATAAAAGTACAATTTACAATATTGGCGATCTTGCTGAAGAACCCGAAGCCGACATTCAGCTGAAAGGAAAAATAACTGAGGTTCAGGAAATAGCTTACGGCAACGGAAAAAAGCGGATGTCAGCCAAATTCCGTGATCAAACGGGAACATTAGAACTCGTTTGGTTCCGTTATTCAAAATGGATGAAAGAACAGATACCGATAAACCGGGAACTATTTATTTTCGGAAAAGTAACGCTCTTTAATGGCGTTTTTTCAATGGCGCATCCGGAGATTGAAACGGAAGAAAAGAAAGCACTTTCGGGATCGCTCCTACCGATTTATCCGGGAAGTGAAAAACTGGCAAAAAGAGGAATCAACAATAAATTTTTCCAAACGGTTCTTTCAGAAATCACTCTTAATTTACCATCGTTAATGCAGGAAAATATGCCCGATTCTTTAATGAAATCATTAAAATTAATCGGCAGAATTCCCGCTTTTTATCATATTCATTTCCCTAAAGATTTTCATCATTTCGAACACGCAAACCGCAGACTGAAGTTCGAGGAAGCCTTCTTTTTTCAGCTGGGTTACGGATTAAAAAAACAATACCATAAAACTTCTGTCATCGGAAATCCATTCCCTAAAATCGGTGAAAACTTCAATAAATTTTACATTCACAACCTGCCTTTTGAACTAACAAACGCCCAGAAAAGAGTACTGAAGGAAATACGCACCGATATGAAAAAACCAATCCAGATGAACCGTCTTTTGCAGGGTGACGTAGGTTCGGGAAAAACAATGGTTGCGCTTCTTGCCATGCTGATAGCAATGGACAACGGTTTCCAGAGCTGCATGATGGCTCCTACCGAAATTCTTGCGCAGCAACACTTCAATTCCATTAGAGAACTGCTCGTAAATACAGACATTAGTGTGCGGCTTCTCACCGGTTCCACAAAAACTGCAGAAAGAAAGATCATTCACGCGGAACTGCTTAGTGGTGAACTTTCAATTCTTGTAGGAACCCACGCAGTACTTGAAGATATTGTTCAATTCAAAAATCTTGGTCTTGCTATTATTGATGAACAGCACCGGTTTGGTGTTGCGCAGCGGGCAAAACTTTGGGCAAAAAATAAAATTCCACCGCATATTCTGGTGATGACTGCAACACCGATTCCCAGAACTTTGGCAATGAGTTTTTACAGTGATCTTGATGTTTCCGTAATCGATGAAATGCCTGTGGGCAGAAAACCCATCATTACCGCTCACAGACGCGAAAAAGACAGGCTTTCGGTTTTCCGTTTTGCGAAAGATGAAATTGAAAAAGGAAGACAGATTTACTTCGTTTATCCTTTAATTGAAGAATCTGAAACACTCGATTATAAAAATCTGATGGAAAATTTCGACCATATTGTCGCGTTTTTCGAAGGAAAAAATGTCACGATGCTCCACGGCAGGATGAAACCCGCTGAAAAAGAAGCTGCAATGAGTTATTTCGCTTCCGGAAAAGCCGAAATTATGGTGGCGACAACGGTAATTGAAGTCGGCGTAAATGTCCCGAATGCATCGGTGATGATTATTGAAAGTGCTGAAAGATTCGGTCTTTCGCAACTTCACCAGCTGCGTGGGAGAGTCGGACGTGGTGCTGAACAAAGCTTCTGTATTCTCATGACTTCAGATAAACTTTCTACAGAAAGCCGGACGCGGATTAAAACAATGACAGAAACCAACGATGGGTTTAAAATTTCTGAAGTCGATATGCAATTGCGCGGTCCAGGTGATATCTTGGGAACACAGCAAAGCGGCGTTGTAGATTTTAAAAAACTCGATTTAACCGCCGACGGAAAAATCATTAAAGCTTCTAAAGCCGCAGTAGACCATCTTCTGAAAAAAGACCCACATCTACAGAATCCGGAAAATGCCGGTTTAAAGAACTACTACCTTAAACTTTATAAAGGAAAAAACAAGTGGAGCCGGATTTCTTAATGTTTATTTTGAAATCATTGGTGGTGGCGGAGATTTATATTCCACAGTTTCTTTTACATCTTCTTTTGGAGTAACTGAAATTCCGTTTATCAGTTCCTGAACAGCACCGAAACTCTGTTCAAAAACCTTCTGCGAAGCGAATCCTACCACGCCGGCATAACCGTCGCTGTTGATAGAATAATTTCCGGCATACTCGAAATCCATACCTTTTGTATTGGCTGCGTAGCGAATGTAGAGCACTTTCATTCCGTTTACAGTACGGTATTCCGATTCTTTTAAGCGGAAATAATCTACATTCCTGTTAACATTTTCGATGATAAGATCCTTCAGGTTTTTCAAAGTGGCGATCTGCACCTTTTCAGTAATCATAAAACCAAAATATCCATCGTTACTGTTTCTTTCAGTAAAGAAATATTCTACATGCGGACTGATATTCTGTGTGGCAAGTTTCCATTTTTTAGGATCGAAATATACGCCTACATCCATTTTTTTACTTTTCATCAAGAAACTTGCGGTTTTGGGTTTTTCAAACACATCATTGTTGGTAACGATTGTTTCCAGAACTTTTGCGTCGCTTTCATTTACAAACTTCCAGGTTCCGTTATCAAAAAGTACGACCTCCTTACCCTCTTCAGTTAAAGCTTTCTGCTGCGAAAAAAGGGCGAAAGGCAGTAGTAAAACAGCGAATGTAAATATATTTTTCATCGAACTAAATTACAAATTATTTTACCGACAGCATCACTTTTTAAATTCCACATTACCAGCGAATATAACTTTCCGATTATCTAAAAAAATTAAATACTTTTGTTTTCATGAATAAACTTCTATCTTTCCTTTTATCGTTTCTTTTTCTGAACGTTGCAGCACAGTCGAAAATTACCGTTCTGAAAGCCGGTGAAGGCACGCCAATTACTAATGCAACAGTTTCCTGCAACAAGAAAATTTTAGGAAAAACCAATGCACTAGGCGTCCTTCAGTTCCGCACAAAATGTAAGAAAGTGGATGTAAAAGCTCCTGGTTATTATGAAGATGAAGCTGTTGTGGATCAGGTGATGGAAATCGCGCTTTCAAAAACAGATCCGAAAACCCAGTCGATTGAAGCTGTGGTTATTAATGACAAAAGCGATCCTTTAGCCCTGGAAATTCTTCAGAAAGTAAATGACAACTACCAGAACAATTCCCCTCAAAGCCTGGACTCCTACTCTTTTAAATCATACGAAAAAATTTCTTTAGATATTGATGAAGACAGCATCAAACATTACAATGCCTATCTCGAAAAAAGACTTGATTCTTTAAAAAAACTTCCTGAAAAAATACAGACTGCAGAGAAGAAAAAGGACTCCACAGAAAGTGTAAATGTAATGAAACTGATGAGTTCGAGTAAACTTTTCCTGTGGGAAAGAGCATCCGAATTTCTGTTCTCTAAAAAATATGGTGAAAAAATTAGTATTCTCGACAACCGCGTTGCAGGGCTGAAAGAGCCGATTTATGAAATGATGACCCTACGGTCCAACAGAAACCGAATCCCAAGAGAAATACGCGAAGAAAACCGCACGCTTTACCGCTTCTTTTTAACAGATACCATCGAAATTGAAGGACGACCGAATTATGTTATCCGATTCCGGCAGGTTGATTACAAACAGCCGGTGAATAAACGAAAATTCAATGGTTACCTGTATGTTGACACCCAAACTTTTGGGCTAAAAAAAATTGAAAGCAACAGCAAGAATAAAAGTGAAGGAAGCATCACCAGCATCTGGAAACCGATTGATAACAAATGGTTTCTCAGCAAAGAAAATTTGAAGATAAAAATGGGTTCCACGGTTTTCGGCAACACAAAAACCGACGAAAAAAAGGACAAAGATTCTGTCAACAAAAACCTTCAGAAATTTGGGAATTATGTCTTTATGGTTGCCGATTATTTCGATTTTAAAACCCAAATCAGTGAAAACAAAAAAGATTTCGCAGGCTACACCATGAGCGTGAAAAATTCCGACGGTAAAATTTTGGACACATTCCGTACAGATTCGTTAAGCGCCCGCGAAAAAATAACCTACGAAAAAATCGACAGTGTAGGCAGAAAATACAAACTCGACCAAAAATTAAACGTTTTCACAGGCTTAATCAAAGGAAAAATCAGGATTGGCAAAGTAGATCTGGATGCAGCGCAGCTTCTTAAGTACAATAAGTACGAAGGAGTGCGGTTAGGAATTGCCGCCAAACTAAATGAACGCTTCCATCCTTATCTCTCGCCAGATGCATACCTTGCTTACGGTTTCAAAGACGAAGGCTGGAAGTACGGTGCTGGAATCGATGTAAAAACAACACTGAACAAAAACTCGTTTTTCCGCGCCGAATATTATAAAGATGTAATGGCTGCAGGACGTTTCAGCGAAAATCTCTGGAATTTCAAAATGAAAATCATGAACTCCGGAATCGATCTTAAAAACGACAGGTTTTACCGTTACGAAGGTTTTAAAATCGCCTTTGAAAATGATTTAAGCAATGCTTTAACATTCAATATTTCGGCTAAAAAAGATATTGAAGAAGCCACTTTCGATTATAATTTCATGAATCTCGGGCAGAAATTTGAAAATTTCGCTTCCAAAATCACCCTGAAATATGCGCCAAAATCTAAAAACATCATGACGCCTTCCGGAAAATTTACTTACGAGCAAAGCTTTCCGGAGTTTTACATCAATTACGAACAGGGAATGCAGACTCTGGGAGGCGATTTCAAATACAGCCGGTGGGATGCACTTGCACAGCATAATTTTAAGACAAAAGCAGGTGTTACCGGAATCCGGGTTTATGGCGGATTACTCACTGGCGACGCACCCATTTGGCATCATTTCGCGATGAATGGTTTGGGCAGCGGGAAAGACAGTTTTAACTTCAATCTCACGTCTTTCGTCGGTTTTGCAACCATGGAGAGCGGTAAATATTATAACGACAAGTTTGCCGGATTCTACTTTACGCACAGGATTCCCTGGTATTTCAAAACTTTTGGAAAAAATACCTCGAGTTTCGATGTGGTGTACCGCGGAATTATTGGCGACATGAAAAATCCTGAGTATCACGGTTTCGAATTCCAGAAACTCGATCATCTTTATCAGGAAATCGGGCTCGAGAGCAATCATTTTCTCGGCACGCCTTTCAATCTCGGTTTTTTCTACAGGGTTGGTCACTACTCGACTTTACCGTTTAAAGAAAATTTTGCAGTTCAGCTGAAATTCAATTTCTTAGGATTTTAATTTGGGCGTAACCCTCGCCAATGCTTTTCCCACGACTCGGGTCGCTACGTCCGTTACAATCTTTTTTGGTTGCGGCGGCTTCGCCGCCGCAACCAAAAAAGGATTTCCTCTCCCATCGCTTACGCGGGAACCGTTGTAAAACACTATTTTTGCAGCAATAAAAATCAGGATTATTCATGAAAATTATTCAGATCAAAGCATCGCAGTTTTTCGAACTGCTGAAAATGAAAGACACTTCAATGTGGGAAATCTTTGCACAGATGATCGATGGCGAAGAAAAAGAACTTATCTTTTTAGATGACGAAGAAAAAATACTTTTCAATTATATTTTGCCTAAAAACCTCGAACAGCTTAACAAAGACCGCGAACAGTTTGCAAAAGAATACGCCGAAAAACTCTCCAGCCTTAATTAATTTTCAGGAATTCATCAACCGTTTTTTTCGCCTGGGCAACATCATGTACACGGAGTATTTTGGCTCCTTTTTCGAGCATTTGAAAATGAAGTTTCTGCGTTTCTTCATTAATTTCGAGCGGCTGTTTCCCTAACGGTTTATAAATAAAAGATTTTCTGGAAATCCCAACCAGCAACGGATATTTTCCAAAACCGATGTGCTGAAGCTCATCAATCATCTGAAGCTGTTGCTCGACTGTTTTTCCGAATCCGAAGCCCGGATCCAGAATAATATCTTTCACCCCAAACTTCTTTAATCCCAATATTTTTTCTGAAAAATATTGATTGATGTTTAAGATGATGTCGTCTTCAATTATTTTTTCATGCATGGATTCGTACGTCGGATTTACGTGCATCAGAATGTAAGGAAGTCCGGTTTTTCCAACAGTTTCGACAATTTTCTCATCAAACATTCCGCCGGAAATATCGTTGATAATATCTAAACCTTCATTAAAACCGAATTTTACGGTTTCTGCATAAAAAGTATCGAGGGAAATTAAGGTTTCAGGAAATTCTTTTTTAATTAAAGAAATAATCTGCCCAATCCGTGAAATCTCTTCCTGAGCCGACAGAAACTGTGCATTTGGTCTAGTAGACTGCGGCCCGATATCAATGATTGCCGCACCGTCTTTCAGCATTTTTTGAACCTGAGGCAATGCTTTTTTTTCGTCATTAAACTTCCCGCCATCAGAAAAAGAATCGGGCGTAAGGTTGAGGATTCCCATGATTTTCGGGACCGACAAATCGATCAGTGATCCACGGCAGTTTATAGAAAAATGAGAATTTTTATGGTTACCAGATTGAGTTTTCATACGCGCAAATTTAAGGAATATGTCGATGAAACTTCAAACTTTTGGCTTCCCTCTTCCCTCCAAAATTCTTATCTTTGAAAAGTTTAGAAATTTTATGCAGAAAACATCAAAACAGTTCGACGAAGTCATCCGCGTTTGCCGCGATTTATTCAGTAAAAAACTCACCGATTACGGCGCTTCGTTCCGGGTGCTGAGAACCCCTTCACTCACCGACCAGATTTTCATCAAAGTAAAAAGTTTAAGGAATTTTCAGACCACAGGAATCTCGAAAGTTGGCGAATCCGAGGAAGAAAATTTCATTGCCATCGTCAATTATTCCATCATTGGTTTAATTCAGCTTGAAAAGGGGTTTGCCGATGATTTTAAGCAGGATAAAGCTGAAATTCTGGAACTTTACGACAGATTTGCTAACGAAGCAAAAGAATTGATGATGCGGAAAAACCATGATTACGGGGAAGCGTGGCGCGAAATGAGAATTTCTTCGATCACCGATTTAATTTATCAGAAAGTACTGAGAACCAAACAGATCGAGGATAACGCCGGCGAAACTCTGGTTTCCGAAGGAATTGATGCAAATTATTTCGACATGCTGAATTATGCAGTGTTCTGTCTGATTAAGTTTTCTGAACAGCAAGAGGAATTTAAACCACAAATCATTTAAAATGAAACATATTTTACGAATTGCTGTTGCATTGATTTTTATTGCTTCCGGTTTTGTGAAAGCGGTAGATGTGGTGGGTTTTTCCTTCAAACTTGAAGAATATTTTTCGCCGTCGGTTTTCAACATGCCTTTTTTTGAGAGCCAGGCCTTGCCTATTGCCATTTTTGTTGTGGCTTTGGAACTTATTTTAGGCTTCATGCTCTTACTGAGAATACGTTTGAAGTTTACGCTTACCGCACTTATTGCGCTTTGCGTGTTCTTCGGCTTCTTGACTTTTTATTCGGCTTATTTCAATAAAGTGACGGATTGCGGATGCTTTGGTGACGCTATTACGTTTACGCCATGGGAAAGTTTTGTGAAGGACTTAATCCTTCTGTTCGGGTTGCTGCTGCTTTGGTTCATGTACAGAAATCAGTTTCAGCTGCTTCAGCCAAAAAAACAGACCAAGTATATTGCGATTTCAGTTTTTGTACTGGCAATGGGGCTTATTACACTTCATGGCATTCTACATGAACCTTTAATCGATTTCCGCGATTATAAAATTGGCACGGATTTGAATACTGAAAAAGCCAATATTGAGAAAAATCCCTCAGAATATAAAACTTTTTACAGCCTTAAAAATGGTACTACCGGTGAAAGTGTGGAACTGAACCAGGATCTTTATGTTGCAGATAAAAAATATTGGGAAGAAGGCTCTCCATGGAAAATTGAACAAGCAAAAACGACTTCTAAAATTGTAAAACAGGGATACAAATCTGAGATTTCAAAATTCAAACCTGAATCTGTGGATGGTGTTGATTTAACCCCCGAAATTTTAAAGGCAAATAAAGCCATCCTTATTTTTTCTTACAAACCCATGGAGGCTGATAAAAATATTCTTACTAAAGCTGAAGCGAAAGCAAACGCCCAAAAAGACGCTCTAATCCTGGGAATATCTACCAATCCTAAGACTTTTAAAACTATACAAAATGCAGTGATGGACGGTACTGCGATAAAAACAATCGCGAGAAGTAATCCTTTTGTATTAATTTTACAAAACGGCAAAATCGTAGATAAAATTCCGGCCAACGATTATATCAAACAATAAAAATTTAAATACAATATCAACAATGCAGAAGTCTAATAAATCAATCGCAGGTTACCATCTTTTAATGATCTTATCATCAGTTGATGGTGAATTTGCACCCGCTGAAGGTCTTAAAATTCAGGAATATTTAGCGGAAGAATTTCCCTTTAAAATGAACCTTGATAACGAACTGGATGCAATTGCGGTTTTGCAGCCTGAACAGTGGAAAGACCATTTCGAGTTTCATGCACGATGCTTTTTATGCAGAAACCGTAAAATTCGGTTTTAATGAAGGTTTAGATATTATCAACGATATTTCCGGCGGAATGTTTGATGAGAAAATTGTCGAAACTGTTGGAAAAACCGGACTTCCT
>Ga0115848_100929_pt1 | contig 12063 bp, 14 predicted proteins | sample InSIn3gowninarea_FD_83862 | JGI IMG/M metagenome (GOLD analysis project Ga0115848, IMG submission 83862) | reverse complement strand
TTTATGTTCTTCCCCCTCAATATACTGCTCCATAGCCTGGTCTGATTCATTATTTGGCTCTACTATTTATGCTTCCATGTTTACCACTTCCTCTAGCTCCTCTGCTCGTGCCTCAACCATAAATAAAAATCGGAAAGCACAAACTGAGTTGGAAAAAATAAATGTAGCAACATAGATGAGGACGTAGCTGGAATTCTTCAAATTAGAACTCTCAAAAGGAAACACAAACACTGTGGAAAGAAATTCATCATGCAAACTAATGGGAACCAAAGATGGGTTTTTAATTTTTGAACATACGATGTACATTACATGGCTGGAGAAAGAGCCAAAAAATAGAGGGCGATACAGCAAGAGAAACTGCAATACAGTTGGCGAATGAATGAACAAAGTTCGGCAACGATTCAATAGAGGTGGGAATTGCATGAACACAGTTAGCGAATGAATCAACACAGTTCAAAATTGCATACATAGTTGGGGAATGAATGAACAGAGTTGGCGATTGCATCAACACACTTGGCGAATGAATCAATAGAGTTGTTGATTGCATATAGATGTTGTATGTGGTTAGTCTGTCGAAGCAATAATAGGATATCAGGTAGAGCCATCAACAGATACATATTATAATTGAGCTGCTTGTAACCAATACACATGAATGCACAGTACACATGAAAATAATTAGTCTACGAAACAGTAAAATATATGCTATTAAAAAAACCATACATAAATTTACCTTTGAAAGACTTGTACTTAACATCAATACAACGATAGTCTTTTGCATTGTAATGAATGCATAGATACACTGTTAGCATTATATAAACAGCACACATGAATACAAATACTATGCGAAACTAGTATTAAAAAAAGCATACATAAATTTACCTTCCAAACTCTAGTACTGAGCGGCGATACAGTGATAGTGTCTTGTTGGAAGAGCGTGTAAAGAAGGACGTATTTGTTGTGATAGGTGAAGGCAAAGGAAACGTTCATCGTTCTCAAGCATAAACGAAAGGGCGTCGATAAGGATGGCATTGGCATTACGGTGGAATCTTTTGAGTTTATGAGACTAAGCATAATTAAATCATAGTTAATGAGACATTAAGGATATTGTCAACGAAAAAATGGTCCCTTTATGCTCATGTAACGCATATTCAGCCTAGCCAGTTCATAAAGAGGTTAGGAAAACCAACCTAGGGAAAGGGGTTTTGCCTAGTAAAGATGGTTAGATGTTATGACCTTAGGAGACCCTCTCTCCAAAGAGGAGGATTTATGTACAAATATGTATAATTTTGGAACTTTATTTTACCACAATAAAAAAGTATGCTTCACGAGTTTTTTGGCAATATCTTATTTTTAAAAAATGGAGTCTGGATGCAAAAGTTATGGCCTCAGGAAGTTGGCCTATGTAAGGCCTTGAGTTCAAGCGCCAAAGCTTAAGATCAAGTTAGTCCGTTCCAGCAGCCCAAGACCTAACGCCCTACATGAAATGTTGTCCTTCTCCTACGGCTAGCCGTATGATGTACGACCATCTCGTAGGTTCGGAGAGGGTTCAAGGCTATCATAGAACGAGATTGAACTTCTCATTCTATGGGGATTTGACTCGACCCCTAAAGACAATGAGAAAAGGCCAAGCACTGGGACTGAACTAGCCACCTAGCCCCAACCAGAGGCAGCTATGAAGGGACCAAACCTTTACCGGAGATCCCGAGAAAGGATTTTTCTTAGGGGGTGGGACGTATTGCTCAAATCATTGGCCGGGTACTGGATGTAACTTTTCCCCCGGGCAATATGCCTAATATTTTCAATTCTTTGATAGTGAAGGGTCAAGAAATAGATCGACGAGTTTGTGCCGATCTGGCTGAAAATCGAAGTTTATCGGAAGCTTGGTCCAAAATTCCTGAGAAACTTGCTACTAGTGGAACACACAAGTAATGGGTGATCATTGGTCTGATGCTTCGGGCGAAACCAATTCCCAGGGTGTGACGGGCGGTGTTTACAGGGCCCAGGTACATATTCATCGCGGCATGGCAGGAAATAATATATTCTGTCAAAGAGAGTCCTTCGCGAAAATTCCTTTGAATAGGTAAATCAATGATTTGCCAGAGGAGGTAGGGTTCCCCTACAGACCATTCGAGCTAGAATTGATCATTGCTATTATCCAGCTAAAACCATTTATGGAGTATTAGGGATCAAAATTTGGATCTTCGGGGATGAGGAATAGTTGGTCCTTTCCATTCTCCCCGTATCAGAAGAATAAAATAATTGCAAATGATTCCATGATCTGTCCGATCGGGAATCATCAACGAATCTTTCTAGGGCATTTTCCTCTTGAAGATAAGAAAAAAAAAAATTTTGACTGACCAGTATTCCACCAATTCGTAACCCAAGGTCCCAAACCTTCAAGAAGTGGGTCTGCGCTAGGGGGATTAGTTATTTGTCAAAAGAAATTGGTCCAAGAAGCTGTAGATGCACTTCTCGATAATGGCATCCGTGGACAACCAATGAAGGACAGTCATGATAGACCCTATAAATCATTTTCAGAACAATTATAAGCACTTTTAAAGGTTAGATGCCTTTCACGCATGTGACGAGGAGCAGAACCAGAAAGGGGCTAAAAGTGTGGATTTGAATTTTTTTTTTCAATTTATTTAAATTTCTTTGTTGAATGGGGCCCGCTGAAAGCGGTTGGCTGAGATCGTTATCCATAGAGCAATGACGATGAGCGCCCTTCCCCTATATTCAATAAACACTGGGCGAAGCACCCTTCGTCTCGCTATTAAGTTAGATACGATGCTCTGACCGAAGGATGGCATTTTAGTGCCTGAGATGAACGTAAGAGTAGAGGAAGACTACCATATCATGAAGCAAGATTAGAGGTTCGAGTAAAATCAATAGAAAATAAAGTGGCGCTCGCTGATATTGCTTCGTCCATCGCTATTTGTTCTCCCATTTTTTTCCCGGTGGTCATCTTCTGAGACGCTCATAAAGTGATTGTTTGATCCGCTTGCAAAGAACTAACTGCCCCGGCGTGTTCTTTATATGGAAATAAAAGGCCAGCAATACATTCCCTTAACTCGTACTGATGATAATTTGACCCCACGCCTTGAGTTCAAGCACCAAAGCTTAAGATCAAGTTAGACTTTAAGAGGCACATTGAGCCTACCTTTTGAAGAGTTACACCCCTTGGTGCTAAGCGCCTAACTTAGAGGTATAAATAGACCTCTTTCCTTCATTTTTAGAGCATCATTCAAGCACATCTTCTACTTTCCTTCTTCTTCCATTTCTGAAGGTGATTTCAGGAAGCAGGTGCTTCCTCTAATATACTCGTGGGAAGTAGGTGCCTCATACCCAGTGTTTTAGCTCCTAATATCAATGGCAATTGTAATTATGATCAATTTTATGATTTGTTATTTTTTTGAGTTATTAGGTAAATTATTATTCTTTACTTGTGAGTTAATATTTTCCCTACATTGTTGGTAGTTCCCACTTTGGGGCACTACAAGTGGTATCAGATTTCAGGTTCCAAACTTCACACTACTTCTTCCATGTCCACCACCCATGCCACTCCTACCATTCCTACTACTTCTGCCACTTTCACTACATTTTTTCATATTCTTACCAAGAAAAATGCTAGAAACTAGAAGCAAAGCCACAAGAGCAAAAGAACTCGAAGAGGTGAAACAATGGGTTCATATAACATGAAAATATTAGGAACAAAGGGTGAACAATCAATTCCAATGAATCTCAGATGATATGGATAAGAAGTTGGCCATTCTTAAAGCAAAGATAAACATAAGATTCAACAACATGCAACAAAATAATACAAACAACATTAAAGAAGATGAAGAATAATGATAAGGAAGACCCACACCGCTTGAACAAACTCTCAACTTCAACAACCTACCATTTGCAATAACAATATACAAATCAAAATACCATACTACTCGTTCGAAGGATCAATTGAAGAACATAGATGGGTAGACAAGGGGACAATAGAACTACGACGAGGATGAATCACTGACGAAAATGAAAAGATATAAATAACAACCTAATACATGGAAGGACCAACTCACACATGGGTGGTACGATAGTGAGAAAGAAACAACCAAAATCCTTTTAGCACATTCGGCCAAGAGCTATCTAGTTATGCAGATCAAAATTGGAATGGATCATACAAAGTCCAATTGGCCTACTTCTTCCAAAGAGAAGCCTCAGTCGAAGAATATACATAAGGTTCTCAGAGACTAGAAGCAAAGGCAGAGTAATTAGACAACCAAGAGGTATTGGACTTCTACATCAAAAATCTTTGAGTTGAATTAAAACCACTCGTCAAATTGCAACAACCTCAAAGAATAGAAGATACGATATTCTATGCGAAGCAGGTTGAAGAAGAAAAACAAACTAATAAAAGGAGATTCTCATCCACATTCATAAGAAATTCAAACAATGAATTTCAAGGATGACCAAACAAACCGATGAGTGGAATTCCAACAGAAAAAGAGTACAATAGGAATCCATGTTGAAGGTGTAATGAACCATGGTACCCAGAACATAAGTGCGTCGATGGAAAATTTATTTATGGTAGAGGCACGAGCAGAGGAGCTAGAGGAAGTGGTAAACATGGAAGCATAAATAGTAGAGCCAAATAATGAATCAGACCAGGCTATGGAGCAGTATATTGAGGGGGAAGAACATAAAGCATCACCTATGATAAACGAAGGAGACCCCAAAATTTCTTTTGTGGCTATGACAAGACTACAGAGACTCGACACATTCAAAACGTTCAGTTCCATAAAGAAAAGAAAAGTCCTAGTGATGACTGACCCCAGGAGTACACTCAACATCCTGGATGTGCGTCAAGTCAAGAAGCTCGACCTTTACATGGATACAAGCGAGAAGTTTCCAATCATTGTCCCAGGGGACCTCCAAATCATATGTGAGGGAGTTATATGGAATGTGGAACTTCGAATGGGGGTATATATGATGAAAGATGAATTTTATGTCACCAAAGTCGGAGGAGTCGATGTAGTGCTAGGGGTATAATGGCTATATGAGCTCGGATCATATACCACCAATCATACAGAGAACTTCCTAACCTTCAAACACCAAGGAAGGAACATTACAATAAGAGGGATGTGATCAATGGAGAATAAGATAGTTAACCCACAAAAAATGGGAAAGATTCTGAAAAAGGGGCCCCTAGGGTTCATAACCATATTATATTGCATGGGTGAAGCCCCAAAACAAGTAAGGATAAAGGAACAAGAAAGATAGGACAACATCCAGATAATACTGAATAAATTTCTAGAAGTGTTCCAAGACCTCCCAAAACAACTCCCACCAAACAAGGGGATAGAGCATCATATCAATATCGAAGAGGGGAAATGATTGACAATCATCCGACCATATCGACATAGCTTCAAGCAAAACTTAGAGCTAAAAAAAATGATCAAGGAACTACTAGATAAGGGGGTAATAGTCAAAAGTACCAGCTCCTATTCAACACTTATAGTACTAGCACGTAAGAAGGATGGCTCATTCTTCATGTGCATAGACCATAGAACGTTAAATGATATAACAATCAAGAATAAGTTTTTGATGCCCATAATTGATAATTTAATGGATGAGCTACAAGGAGCACGATTCTTCTGAAAAATTGACCTCCGCTCAGGGTACTATCAAATCCCTATTCACATAGAAGACTGACTAAAGACTGCATTCAACACACATACAGGCCACTACAAATTTAAGGTCATACCTTTTGGGCTATGTAACACACCAGCCACATTTTAGGCACTTATGAACAAGGTATTCTCGAAATGTCTAAGGAAATTTGTATTCATTTTCTTTGATGATATTCTCATATATAGAAAGAACTGGAAAGATCACCTAAGGCACTTAGAAGAATCCCTCAAAGTCCTACATGCCCAACAATTGTATGCCAAAAAATCAAAGTGCACATTTAGCCAATAGTCATTGGAATATTTAGGGCATATCATTATGAAATAAGGAGTAAAAGTGGACCCAAAAAAATTGAGGTGATCCTGAATTGGCCGCAACATAAAATCATCAAGAAACTGAGAGGGTTCCTCGGTCTAACAGTTTTATACAGGAAATTCGTGAAGGGTTATGCATCTATAGAGGCTCCGCTAACAAATTTAATAAAAAAGGATTCTTTTAAATGGAACAAGGCAGTAGAAGAAGCATTCAACAAACTCAAAGAATCTGTAACATCAACCCTTGTACTAGCAAGTCCAAATTTTAATAAACCCTTTACTATGGAATGTGACGCATCTGGAATAGGGGTTGGTATAGTCTTGATGCAAGAAGAGAGGCCAATCACATTTGAAAGTTGAAAATTAAACAAGTGAGAAAAGAGAATGTCAACATATAACAAAGAAATGCTTGCCATACTACACGCCCTCCACAAGTGGCGTCAATACCTGTTAGGAAGCAAGTTCGAGGTAAGAATGAACCATAGCAGTCTCTAGCACCTACTACCACAAGAATCATTAACAGATGGCATTGAAGATCAAAATCAAGACAATATTTATGAAGCTTGTGTTGCTGGGAAACAATATAGGGAGAAATTTGAAGATGGCGAATGGAGAAAAGTAATTGTGTTGAAATTAATTCATAGTGACATTTGTGGTGCAATGAAAATTCTTTCACTTGGAGGCTTAGTCACCAAAAACGCCATATTTTGACAAAAAAGATCGATTTTTTACGTTTTTTTAATGTCGGGTCAAAAAACGTGAAAAAAACGCGAGTTTTATAATATTCATTGGTCAAACATATTGACCACATATTTACCTCTGAATTTAACCCTTCAACGTTACAAAATTATGTATTTTTTTCACCCGCGGGTTGTTTGCCGTGAACGAACTCGATAACGCCGCTGCAAAAACTCTCGACACCGCTGCAAAATTGGATCCGCCGCCATTGCTCTGTTTCTTCACCCGGTGCGGCTGGTGCATGCTGTTGTGCAGATAATGTTCCAACGGGAGGAGCTTGGACATCGTGGGTGAACTTTCAATGAACGTTTTTAATATTTCAAACCCTAAAAAATCTTTTACCTGCACTTGTGGGCCGCCGGACTGCAAATTCGAGTTGTTGCTTGAGATTTTTTACCAACAGAACATGTTTTTGCTACTGGGCAATTTCAATTGAAGGTATTTCTTGAAATTTATGGCAAGCATTTCTTAGAATTTTCTTTATTAATGATTTACTGTTGCACCAGTGTTTTTTATGAATTGTGAGGGTTTTTGTGGACAGTTTTTACTAGTTATTGCTTTAATAGAGGGCATTTCTGTGATTCATGGGCATTTGAATTTTTATGTGAGATTCTTTGCAATTATTGCAAATGCAGAATGAAATGATGCATCATGTAGTGATTTTAGATTTGTTCCCATTGAATATTTAAAACTTATTGCACAAATCTCTCATTGCCCTGACACTTAAGTTATTTCAGAAGCAGAGAAATAAATTCTTCAACTGCATTGAGCGTACCTCTTACTGCATTTTTAACCGGCGAACAAAAACATTTTTAAGCAACCTGTCTCAGCTTTCATTCAGCTAGCCTTAGCTTGGATTCACTTGTTATAAACTTTTAAAGGTATGGGTTGTATGATTTTTTTTTTTTGCATGAATAAGTTGTGAATCTATAGGCAATGTGCATCCATCATTGTAGACTGTAATAGATTTTTTGAGTAATGATTTTTTTGCATAAATTGAATAATTGTGAATCAAATAATTAGGGAATTATAATGATTTTTTTTTTTATGTAATCCACAGAATCAAAGAGACAATGGTGCATACAAAGTCAAATGCTGAGGAGTGGAAATATATTAGCAAAGAATTTCCTAACAAATTAAAATGCAACCTATGTGGCCATCAATTCAAAGGAACTCTAACAAGAGCTAGAGATCATCTTCTTTCCCTTAGTGGTGGTCGTGGAGGTGGTGTTCATGGTTGTCTTAAAATCACTCCAGAAATCAGAGATATATTGAGTCATGGAATGGAAACCTCACAGTCTGAAAGTGCAAATAAACTTGCAAAGAAACAACGAGTTGAGAAGGATATTGCAGGGTCATATTCCTCCATTGCATCTGCATCAGCATGTAATTCTGTTAAGCAAACAACTTCAAGTGCCACATTGAAGTCTCTTTGGAATCCAATAGAGAAACGCCATGTTGATGATGCTGTGGGCGACTTTTTCTATGCAAATGGTATCCCATTCAATGTGGCAAGATCTCCTTATTTTCGCAATATGATTCAACAAGTTGTGGACATTGGTAAGGGCTCTAAACCACCTTCTTGTGAAGCTTTAAGGACTACTATTTTGCAAAGATCAAAAGAGAGATTAACAAATAAATTGGAATCCATCAAGGAAACATGGAAACATACAGGGTGCACTATCATTAGTGATGGTTGGTCAGATATGAAGCATAGGCCTCTTATTAATGTTTTGGTTTACTCTCCTCAAGGCGTTCTTTTTGTAAAGGCAATTGATGCAATGGATCATACAAAGACTTCAGAGTTTATCTTCAAAATCTTGGAGGAAGCAGTGCTTGAAGTTGGAGAGGAAAATGCTGTCCAAATTGTTACAGATAGTGCTTCAAATTGTGTTGGTGATGGAAACATGATCATGGAAAGGTTCAAGACAATTTATTGGACCCCTTGTATTGCTCATTGCATGGATTTATTATTGCATGATTTGGGCAAATTGCCTTGGGTGAATGAAGCAATTCAAAGATGAAAATTAATTGCAAATTTTATTGTCAACCAGCGCATCACATTGAGCATATACAGGAAGCATGCAACGAGAGAGTTGCTTAGGCCTTGTGACATAAGATTTGCCACTTACTACATTACATTAAACAGAGTGGTTGAGGAGAAGGCTTCTTTGAGGTTGACTGTGTGTAGCAATGAGTGGGAGAAATCTCCTCTTTCAAAGACTTCTAAAGCAAAGCTTGTGGAAGAAATCATTTCGAGCAGCAAATTTTGGGAGAGTGCTAAAAGGGTTCTAAACATGTGTCAACCTATTATGGAGATGCTTCGTTTGGTTGATAGTGATACCCCTTGCATGGGTTTTGTTTATGAGGGCATGGAACATTGCAAGGAAGCTATTGCAAGAGTCTTCAATAACGTCATTGATGATTACAAGTTGATATGGGATATGGTTGATTTCAGATGGAAAATGGTGCATAGCCCTTTGCATGCAACAGCTTGCTATTTGGACCCTAGGTCATTTGGGATCAAGAGAAATGGAGATAAGAAAATAATGAGTGGGTTATATGAAGCAATTGAAAAGTTGAATCCAGATAGAGAAGTTGCAAAGAAGGTAAGAGAACAACTCAGGGCATACAAACTACAAGAAGGCATATTTGGGAGTGTAGAAGTTAGAGAGGATAGAACATGTGTTGCTCCAAGAGTGTGGTGGGATTTCTATGGTGCAGAAGCACCTGAATTACAACGCTTTGCTATTCGAGTGTTGAGTCAAGGATCAAGTGCAACAGCTTCTGAAAGGAATTGGAGTGCCTTTGATTTTATTCATTCAAAAAGAAGAAATAATTTGGCATCAAAGAAATTGGAGGATCTTGTTTATGTCCATAGCAATCTACAATTGTCTACTCACAATGTGGCTAAGGATTCATCCAATGTTTCTTCTTCACAAGTACAGGATATTCCAGAAGATCATGTAGAATACGAAAGCACTCATAGTAGTTCTGGTCATAATTCAAGCGCTTTACTTCACCAAGTGTTATTGATGATTTGATGAATGATGTAACAAGTAGATTGGTGAACACTTCAGATTAGATGTTTCATTATTGTGAGTTCTTTTTCAATATAACCTGGATATTTAATGTTTTTCTATGTAACCTGGATGTTTAATCTGGACTTCTTTGAGAAGGTTTTGGATGTCTATGTAACTCGGATATTTAATGTTTTTCTATGTAACCTGGATGTTTAATCTAGGCTTCAAGGTTTTGGATGTAATCTGGATGAAGGACTTTTATTTTGCTATTTTGATATTTAATGTATATTTTTCTATATTACTTTTTGAAATATGAATGGTAAGATATTTTTGTATGTAACAATTTTTTTGGCATTTTTTTTCAATTTTTTTCGATCACCTCGATTTTTTGAAGTTTTTTTAAGTTGTTGAACTCGAATTCGTACTCGTACCTAGTGACTTAGCTTGGAGGTACTAAATATTTTCCTAACTTTTAATGGTGATTTTTCTAGAAAGGTTTGGGTATACTTTCTAAAGAAGAAATAAAAAACTCTTAATAAGTTTAAAGATTTCATGAAGCACGTCGAGACAAAAAGTGGCAAGAAGATCAAAGTACTCATAACAGATGAAGGAGTAGAGTATGAGTCTTGAGAGTTGATAGGTTCTATAAAGTGAATGACATCAAAATACATCTCACTGTAGAATATACTCCACATTATAATGGAGTGGTAGAGTGAAAAAATAGAATAATTTTTGAGATGGCCATGAGTATGTTCAAAGGGAAAAAGTATTCATCATTCCTTTTGGGTAAAATAAGTACATACTACTATGTACGTGATGAATCGATGTCCGATGAAGGCAGTAAGAAACATCACACTAGAAGAAGCTTGGTTAGGTCAAAAGCCTCAAGTAAATCACTTTCAAATTCTTGGTAGTGTAGCCTATGTACAAATACCAAAGGAGAAGAGACACAAACTTGAATAAAAGAGTCAAAATTTTATTTTTGTAGGCTATAGTGATATTTCCAAAGCTTATAAATTATGGGACCCAAAGGCTAAGAAAGTTATGATTAGTAGAGATGTAATCTTTAATGAGACATGTACAAGTGTATATTCTTAAGTCATTAGGTTCAAAGATTAAGATGAGAAGAAGGAAGAACATGTAATCGAAGAGAAGACCAATAAAACTCCTATAACTTATAGGAGAAGAAAGGATGACAAAAAGGATATTGGACTAAAGAAAAATGAGGCGAAAGAAAAGGTAGATGGAAGTACACCTACTTCCAAATCAAAATTGAAGTGGTATCAAAGTATCATGAAGGATGCCAAACTGATACAACCACTAGTACTAGAGGAGGAGACATCAGGTTTAAGAAAATTCGCTAGATTCCAGACTAATGTTGCTTTAATGAATATGGTGGCTAACTCATTAGAACCAACTTCCTATAAAGAAGCCAAAGAAGAAAAATATTAGGTTGATGCAATGAAGGTTGAGTATAATGCCTTGATGAAGAACAAGACCTGCAGACTAGGCAATGTTTTGAAAGGAAAAGATGCAATTGGCTACAAATGAGTTTTCAGAATGAAATATAAGGTTGATGACATAATTGACAAGCATAAGGCAAGAATGGCAGTGAAGGGATACACTAAGAAGGAGAGTATTTATTCTAAAGAAACATTTGCCCCAACAACTAAAATGATTACAATAAGGTTAGTGTGGGCTATTGTACCACATTATTAATGGCAGATACCACTTACCTGGTATGATATCTAAATGAAACCACATGGGTATGGATAGGTCCCATCCTCAGGGCATGATATGTAAATAAAAATGGAACAATGTTGTAGATAGATGTATGCATCAATAGTTACAACAATGTCTCATTGATATGCATCATTAAGAAGACAAAAAAAAAAATCGCAAAAAAAAAAAAGATGCATGTTGTTGATCAACTATTGCAATGCTGAATGGAGCATGATCTGAAACATGTAATGATATTTGTCATTCAAAATCAAATGGTCCTAGAGTGTGAGGGATATTTATGTTCATCCCATCTATAGCTTTGGAGCTATGAGGTGGAATGATTAGAAGTCACCACCTTGAATGGGTACTAAAAATGTTGAGTTGGTACTGTGTAGGCATAAGAGCAAATGAAAGTGAATTTTAATTTTTTTTGAAGTGTAGGACAATGTCGATGAAGATCTCATATCTGCTAATCATAACTTTCTTAGCCTTTGGGTCCCATAATTTATAAGCTTTGGAAATATCACTATAGCCTACAAAAATAAAATTTTGACTCTTTTATTCAAGTTTGTGTCTCTTCTCCTTTG
>Ga0115848_100928_pt1 | contig 12077 bp, 9 predicted proteins | sample InSIn3gowninarea_FD_83862 | JGI IMG/M metagenome (GOLD analysis project Ga0115848, IMG submission 83862) | reverse complement strand
CAGCAACACCGGAGCCCCCGCCGCTGTGGCTGCTGGCGGAGCTTCTGTAGCCCCTGCAGTCGCTCCTACATCAAAAACTGTCGAAAGCTTGCCGCCGTCCATCGCTGCTTTCGACGAACTTGTCAATACCGAACTGAAGACGTGGCTGGATCTGAGCAGCAAACTAGGCAGTGTCATTGAGACCCAGTCTAAGGCGGTCGAGGGCGCTTTCGCAGCGCAGCGCAAGTTCCTGTCTATCGCCAACAAGGCGAAGAAGCCAGATGACCAGACCATTATGGGGTTTTTGAAAGATCTGCAGGCCTCCATGGAGAAGACAGACGAAGTCCGTCAGAGCAATCGCGAGGCTGCGCTTAGGGATCCACTGTCCATGGTCGCTGATGGTGTGGGATCGCTGGGCTGGGTCGCCTTAGGAGGTGGCAGTGGTCCAGGAGGGTTCGGTACATCTGCTTCGTCAGGGGATCGCCATGTTGTGGGTCCATCTTTGTACTAGTGCTCAAGGTCAACCAAGCCGTAGCTCATCCATCACCAACCATCACTGGCTATCACCGCGGGGGTCTCTAAGTGGTTGGGCTTCATAACACTTGCAGATCTTGATTCTGGTAAATGACTGCTTCTAGAAGTTGCTCATAGGACTGAGCTCTTTAGAATGCCATAATCTTCATTCGAGCATCGACACCCCACCTTTCACACCCACGAATGCTCCGAAGTCGCTGATAAGACATACTTTAAAACTTTCCTTTGGGCGACAGGACCTTTTATCTAGTCCTCACAATGGCGGGTGCTAGCTATAATATCGATTTTTGCACGCTCGGCATGTTCATTATTGACGAGATCGAATTCCCCCCACCAAAGCCACCAGTTAGAAATATTGTTGGCGGCGCAGGATCCTACTCAGCGCTTGGAGCACGCATCTTCTCTCCGCCTCCTCAATCGAAAAGCATTGGTTGGATCGTCGACTGCGGATCGGATTTCCCCCACGAGCTACGAGATTTTATTGCATCATGGAACAGCGGAGTGCTGATCCGTGAGACGCCGGACCGATTGACTACTCGAGGCTGGAATGGCTATGGAGAAAACGAGCATAGAGGTATATAGACATTTGGTGCCTCGGAGGTTCATGCAAGGGCTGACTGGGTGCAGCATTCCGGTATATGACTCCGAAACTCCGTCTAACTCATGAAGATTTGAAGGATACAGACCTGTTATGGGCCAAGTCTTTCCATCTGATTTGCTCACCTGTGCGGTGCATAGAACTGGTCAAGAACATCTTGGAACTGCGCATCTTGGCTTCGCCCACAATCGAGCGCCCGCTTTTCATATGGGAACCAGTGCCTGATCTTTGCGTTCCTGGCGAATTCGACAATTGCCTAGAGGCACTCAAATATGTGGATGTCGTTAGTCCGAACCATGGTGAGCTTGGCGGCTTCTTCGGCCAATCTACTGATAAAGCAGACCACGTAGATCACCGCTTGATTGAGTCACTGTGTAGTCGATGGCTCGATAGTGGCATTGGGCCCAACGGCGGCGGTGGTGTTGTGTTGCGGAGCGGCAAAGATGGGTGCCTGATTGCGCGTCGAGGCTGTCGCAAGTGGATGCCTGCGTACCACCAGAACAGCACAAAAGTCGTCGATCCCACTGGCGGAGGCAACGGTTTTCTAGGCGGGTTGGCAGTTGGGTTAGTACGAAACGGAGGTGTTGCAGGGCTGGAGGAAGCCGCAGCCTGGGGCTCTATATCAGCAAGCTTCGCAATCGAACAGGTTGGCATGCCCGTGTTGGCTCAAACTCCACAAGGTGAGACGTGGAACAACGTTCGTGTCGAAGAAAGACTTTCAGAGTTCAAACAGAGGCTGGGTAGATATGTACAGCCGTGAGCCTCATTGCTTGTTGTTAATCCTACATCTGCTCTCTGTCCCCCTATTGCCCCTGCTCCTTCAGCTTCTTCTCGTGCTCGACAATTTGTCTGCTCCAGCTGCATCCTGTTAGCTTCGACATCCTGTTGCTGCATTTCTCTTCCCCCTGGTGTCTCCATGTGACGTACTATCGGCTAGGGAAGAACCTGCCCTGCTCAGGCATCTTGTCGCGGTACTCGCGTTGTGCACTCACACTCCAAGCCATTCCAACGATGCTGACAAGGACGAGTCCAACGACAGCTGTGTTGCCTTTCCAGTTTGCGGGTTGCGCATACCAACCACCGGCCGGCGACCAGACATGCTTGGGGTATCTACATGCAATCAGACAGGTAACAATCGAGGCATTGACTATGTATTCTTACGGGATCTTTCCTCCTCCGCCCATTGTGAAGTGTAGCTGTGGGGATTTCTGGGGTGGGTGTAACTGCTGCTTGACGTGCGGTCGGCGGTTGCTGTGAGGGCTGCGCTAGTGATGGCTTGGCGTTTCCCAAATTCTCAGAAACTGATGATCACGACCTCCAGGAGAAGACACACGAGCTCGTCCGCCTGCTGCTTTCCTTACCGCTTTCTCTTCGTCACTCCGCCGGTTGTCGTATAACTGCGTCTTTAATGAAGCGGATACCATTATCCCGATGTGTCTCGCAATTGCAGGCAGCATCATCGCCTCGCCGGCCCTCGTGCCTCTATGCCGCCCAACGCTCCATCTCAGCTCGTAGTAACAGGATACAAGGGCGCTACCAAACAACTGTGTCGATACCCAATGATGGTGAATTGGAGGCAGAGCTTCCTGAAGAGCCCTCAGTCGTAGCCAAGCAGTCTGCAAAACCAAAAACACGGCAAAGTCGCTGGCCTACTCCTCTCGAGAAACTGCCGTCACCACACCCAAGCGCTGCCGAGCGTTCAGTAAAACTGCACGCACTTAGGAGTCGACTGTCCCTCCCCCAGCGATTTCCTCTCCAGACCCTTGCCAGAACCCTAGTGCACCCCTCCGCAGACCCTAATGCCGCCTTCAATAATGCCTCGCTGTCCATCCTAGGCCGTCATTTGCTCGGCTACTACACTACAGAGTGGATTATGTGTAACTACCCACGCCTACCAATGGCAGTGGTGTTTGCTGCAGTCGATGCATACATTGGACCAAAAGCACTGGCTACTGTTGCTAGCGAATGGGGTATTGAGGCTGCCGCGGAACCTGGAGGTGAGGTCGATCCGGGTCTCCTTCAATTCAAGAGGATTCAGTCAGGAGGAGAGCTCCCAGCATCTCTGAGGCGCCAGGCACCATGGAGCTGGAACGTCACCACAACACACAAGATCATGAAGACAGACGAGTTTGGCTCGGACAGCGCGGCGCCGAGCCCACACTCGTTGAAGAGCACACCGGTACCAACAGAAGAGGCTGCACAGTCATTTGTCAGGGCACTGGTTGGAGCACTTCACCTGCAGCTCGGCGCACCCTTCGTCAAGCGCTTCTTTCGCGGTCATTTCACCAGCCGGCACCTCGATATCAGCACACTGTTCGACTTCCGCACACCTACCCGCGATCTTTCGAAACTCTGCGCACGAGAAGGCTTCGAGGCCCCCGTTGCACGCCTAATCTCTGAGACCGGTCGACTGAGTAGACATCCCGTATTCGTTGTGGGTGTATACAGCGGCAAGGACAAGCTTGGCGAGGGTGCCGGTAGCTCCCTGGATGAGGCACGAACAAGAGCGGCAGCTGCAGCACTGAAGGCATGGTACCTCTACAGGCCCATTGAGGTCACGGTGCCCAGCAGCACAGAGGGTGAACTCGACACATCAAAGTGGAGGCCGAACATGATTGATTGTGGTGAGGTTATCGTATAAAATGCCGCGAGGCAAGCACGAAACACACTTTGGAGTACTGGGCCATGAGCATAGATGGAGGACATCTTCTTCGTTTGTACACTTTGGGATGACGAGTTTGAGCATGGCTAGGAACGAGTAGGAAACCGTCAAGAGGATGAAGCAGGAAGGAGACTAAGCAGCGCCATGTATGTTTTAAGGCGCAAAGCATGTACCATATGTGACACCATTTGGAATACCACTAAGACCCGGAACTTGTAAAGAATATAAGACGATGTTGCACCAGCCCAAATGATACATGCAGATATCACAATGTACTGCGTGGTCTGCACGGACTTCTAGTCTGCAAGGAACGCCTGCACCAACACCAAAACTTGCTCGGGAATTGTCTGCAGCCCCATTCCCGTCGTGCGCAGAGGACGACGGGATGCATAGCCATTAGTCATCAAGACAAAAGCCAGGGCTCGCTGGAGAACTTGGAGCCCATTGAGATCTAGGCAAATCTATGATATTGATAGTATATACATAAGAGTCTGGACGCTATTACGCTATGGTTGCAATAAAAAGAATTCATGCTAGGGGAAGGGTATCATCTCATTCGTGACATCTAACTCTTATGCATTCATAACATTGTGTTCGTACCGTGTACATGCTATGCTCAGATTTCTGCTGAATGAAACGTTGTCCTAAACTTGTAGAGTTTGCTCAGAGGCTGTACGTAAAGGTGTAACATGAAGGCAAAACATGGTCGCAGAGGCTCAAATCATCGTCTGCACCAAGCTCGATAAGATGCCTTGTCTGATACACGTAGGTTAGCCTTCAAGGTGAGATTTTGTGATGTCGAACGTCACTTGGGAATTTTGTGTGCCAAGAGTCGCAAACTTCGACAACACATGTCGAGCGTATTTCGCCAAATTCTGCCTTGGTGTTGCAGACTTGCCATATCGCTCGTTTGACGTCTAGGCGCCTCTTCACCATCCTCCGGCGGGCTCCAGCCTACGAGATTGCTGCTGGAAATACCCATCAAAAACGCTCAGTTCTGGTCGTCGAGCAGGTGTGTGGGTGGTTTTTTCTTTGCCAATTGGTTCGATGTCGACAAGTGTAGTGGCTGGTGTACTGTTCATACCAAGCGAGGCTGACATCTGCCCACTGTAGCCGCCACCATCCAGGCTTCGGCGTCTACCTCCAGTAATTTTCCCCGATCCGAGGCTACCCATAATTAGGCTCATCTTGATGCGCTCTTTCGGTCTCGGTAAGAGCATCTTCTCGATGATGCTGAGCCACTCTGCTTCCGCCTTGAGTTGGCGCAATCTCCTTCCAGATCCATTTGATCCAGCTCGTAGGCTAGCGTTGGTAGAAGCAACAAGTCTATTGCGCCAACTTCCAACCCGATCTAAGTGAGCATGGAACGAGGTGTCTTGAGTTGACCCGGCTCTGTATTGCGTGAATGCAGACAAAGACTGGTTTTGTGCCACTGTTAACATCGTAAGGAAAACGCACCCCAAGGAAAAAACGTCAGCTGGTCGCTTGCCACGTGAGTTTATCGCCTCTGGTGCTGCATATATATACGTTTGATCCTGGTAGTATGTGTGTGGGTGGTCCAGCCGTTGCGAGATAGCTACCCTTGGGCTGAATGTATCGATGGTGTGGCCAATCTCAAAGGGTGCAAGCAATATGCGGGTGCCGTCGACCAAAATCTTGCGTGGCCGAATGCCACGGTGGCTGATCGACTGGGAATGGAGGTGTTCAATCGCAGACGCTATATCGTACATCCAGTCAACCAAAATCCGCGAACGCGATGGATCACTTCCTGGCATCGCTAGATACTCATCTAGGCTGCATTGCGCCTTTTCCGACACGATTCCTACATGGTTCGGTTGAGTGTATGAACAAAGTAATTTTGCAATGTTCTTGTGTTCGAGTTGCTTAAACTTATTGATTTGTTCCAGTAGAGCGGCCTTCTGAGATGGTCGTGTGGTAACAAAGCGCTTCCGAACCAAGACACGATCGTCGTTGCTGCCCAGCATTCGCACGCGGTCGACGCTCTTCTCAGAACTCTTGGAAGTTCGAATGATATGCTCAGACTGTAACGGTACAGTCTCACGTGCCACGAAGTCTACATGGGCCCCGTTCAACAACATCTCTTTTGATGTTGCGCGCCACTGTTCATCTACGACTTTGCGGGCGTCTGCTACGATGCCCTGAAGTCGGTCTTCGGGGAAGGGCAGGCTCTCATCTCTCAAATCGAAGAATGAGGCCTGACGCCATGAAGCGACATCGTCGCATATGTGCAGCAGTATGGCAAGTCGCGGGTTCGACAATGTCCATTGCCATATTCTCCTGATCTGGCCCGCGTCCCAGCCTTGTTTTCGACAAAGATCGTAGAACCATCCGGAAAGGGACTGGCCTTGCGAAGACAGAATAGAAGTGTTGATGAAGCCGTGCACCAAAGGGCTCAAAGGAGCGACAGGCTGACGATAGGGGTTGGGCGAGCCAGGAAAAGACGGCACCGGCGATGCAGGACACTCCATATTGTGAAATGGCTCTCCGTTTACTGATGCAGGCGGCGACATTGGGACAAATCCGGAGATGGCACTGATGGGCCGTAAGGGCTGTGGTGCGATCGGTGTTGGTGTAGTTGATCGACTCGTGTATGGCGGAGTACGAGTTGGGCTATTCTTAGGTGACTGCTTTGGTGACTTGCTGGAAGCAACTGAACTCGGGCTTGTCATGACGTTCGACCATGGATTGTTATTTGTAGTAGTTGGCGTGGTGCTTCGGCTGGTTGATGTTGAGACTGAAGAGGATGTAGGAGAAGGCGCCCGGTTGTACCAGGTCGACTCTTCATGCAGATTCACCATGGATATCGTATGTGATAAACTGTACTGAGGTTTCGAATAATCTCCAGATGGCGCTCGCCATGGTGACTTCAAAGCGTGCTGCATCGTGAGAACAAAGAAGGCAACTTAATAGATTCGCCGAAATATTAAGTGGATGACGATGCGCTGCCACGAACAAACTGGAGGGATTGTGACAACTAATAGCTCAGGTGCAACAAGCTACTGTCAAACCAATGCTAGCACAGCACATCCGAAATAAGTGGCAATTGTGAGGTCTGACGAAGGAGAGGTCGGGTGCAGAAGAATCAGTCGCCAGCACAAGTACTAGAGTAATTTTTGGGGACAGTCAACTTGACCCAGGGGACTGCAAGGCCGACCTCCATCAACAGCGCAGAGGCTTTTGATGTGTTGGCAGCGACTCGGCCGCATTTTTGGTGCCACATTAGTAGAGGGTAACAATATATGGTCTTAGGTATGTGTATTGGGCGAATGTAAACTGGGCAGCATCGCACCGTTGCGGAATAGTCTTATGCAGGCGAACGTGGCCATCTGAGACTCGCCTCTTGCGTAAGAATGCTACTTGCGCATATGTTCGCAGCAAACCAATTTAATATGGTGCTAGATCATCCAGGGGTCTCTTTTGTAGCGCGCGAGCCGTTCCGAACATCTTTCCACCTCAACAGTCATTCGTGGTGGTGGGTGAGGCTGCCGCTTCGCTGCAGGATCGAGGCTGCAGTGTCACGAGCTCGAGCACGAGTCGACCCTAGACCGTCCTGCTCCATGAATGCAGAATGCACAGTCGGTATTGATGAGCCAACTGGAGGGCCTCCTGTATGATAGTTGCTTGTTACTCTGTAAGGATTAGGCCACGCTGTTCAGCGTCACCTGCTCACCGTATCTTCTCGGCATCTGACGACAGAGAGAACGCGCATCTTGATGATTGTAGGTACAGGACCAGCGGAAGGCTTGCTTTTCGATGTTGACGTGTGGAGTTGATGCTTATCAGCACTCGAGATTTGCCGTGAGTGGTGAATGTCCATTTATCTCTACCCATGCATTCAATTACAGGCAGTGAGGATTTCCCGTACAGCATATTGCTCGAATGTATTGTCAATTATCTCCATCCTACCCTTCAGTCATTGTTAAGGTGCCCAATTGGAGATATTCGTGGTGGAGTTGAGTGTGAGTGAGGGCTGAAGGTAATGGATGAACGCACCTTTTTAGACAATTACGTCCGTGCGCTCACCAATAGCAGCCATGATCTTGAATGCGACTTATCTTTATGGCCACCACAGCAAACGTTCCCAGATTTTAACTTGGAAACAAATACTCCTTTTTACAGATGTATTCCTAAGCATACGTGTTTGACTATCGTAAGTATTGCACAAAGATAAACGTCATGAGGAGTTCTTCGACATGTATCCTAGAAGCCAAGAACGCCTGACAGCTCTATTGTTTTCAGCTAGCTCTAAAAGAATGACAACGGAGATTTGTGATTAACAGAAGTCCATCAGCGGTGATTTCCGCAATGGCTCAACTCCTTTCAGACGGGGTTCAAGGAAGGCGTGTGAGGATGAAACCAGGCACCCGGAGGATCTCGGTAAGACTGGCATACAGCTCTCATTGGTCACAAACTGCTAGCCCCCCAAGCGCCTATAACATCATCTGTGCACTACGACACAGAGCCTCAACACCAATTGTCTCAAGGGGTACAATGTTTTCATGCCTGCTCCGGTCGCGCTCTCAGATCGATGCACTTCGAAGAAAAATCTGGCTGGCATCCGCCAGTGGAGTTCGTAATATCCTAATTTAAGCTTATTATCTGGCGCTACCGGATGAACGCATAGAATGATTCCGTGTCACCTGTCGCAGACTCGAGCAGCACCGGTCTCAAATTTGTAATGGCATTCCCGTCTATACTTGATGCTGCTTCTTCAGTTGGACTGCAATGACCGAGTCAGGTCATCAGTTACCCACCATCGGACACTCCAAGACTGCGTGGTTCCATTCTTCACTACTGAGCCACCTTCTCATTCACATTTGTACCAGGATCCTGCTACTAATGACCCTCCTACAGTGCTGGTTTCTTGTGAGTCGTTATTAACACTTCACTTCTTCATTTCTTCACATTTTCCCAAGCTTTCCCTGCTAGGCACTCTCTAGTACGCTGCTGGCCGGCCTTGTGACTTCCTATTAACAACTTTAATCAATTCCTTACAACTAATACCATCTCTCACAATGCTATTCAAGACTGCTGCGCTGGGCGGGCTGCTTATTGCTGGACATGCTACTGCCATCAAACTTGGAGAGGTCAACGCTGTACTGCAGCGAGGCGAGGATCTAGAAGCAGTCCTTCGACGGGATACAAGGCTGTTGGCCACCCTTACACAACGACAAGACGCCAACGCTATCGACACCGCACCGCTAGCTTCACTATCACCAGCGTCTGGAGATGCATCAGATGCTAGCCTGCAGAAGTGGGAGGAACAGACGCGGGCAGCCTGCATGCAAACATTGAAGAACCTCAACGGCAAAGCCTCCAATCCTAGTGGTATTGCAGTTTGCTATAACGTACCATTCCTCGACAATTCAACCGGCGTTTTTCAAGCCGAGCTTCGAATGTACAATGTATCTTCACCTATCGACCCGTGGCAAAGTGTCACTGCTGCCGATGTCAGTATGACACTATCGTACCTAGGTGCTACGGTGCAGGCGATGAATATCAACAACACGAAGCGGGAGGTTGGCGAGGCTCAGGCACGCACAAGGTGGAGTGATGGAACGTTAGTTGGGCGGCAAACTATCACCAGCATGACTGAGTTAAAGACACTCATGTATGTTGGCAAGATAAACTCCAACTTGATGGGCCCTGCCATGACTCAGTAAGCTAAACTCAAATCTTCTTATGATATCATGCTAACTCCAATTTCAGAGAAGCGCTCCAGCCATTGCTTGTCCCTCAGATCGACCTTGCTGCGCGCAACCCTACAACAGGTGCAGACGTCACAACCACTCTCTCCAACAAGGAAGCCCGCTTCGTCAATGGCGTCTTTGCCCAGAAGGCTGACGCAAACACGCCATCAAATGCCGACCCCACAGCTGCAGCTGCAGCTACTTCTGCTGTATTTCTGGCTGCACCTTTCGTGGTTCCTGGTACTTCTCTAGCTTTCTTCCCCATTGGGTTGGTCGTCACCAGTATTTGGGCCGCATTCTTCTTCCTTGCGGTTGGCTTGGGAACCTACGGTCGTATCCAGTTCCGTGATCAGTACAGAAGACGTATGAACGCGGAGAAGGCTAGGAGTGTACGCACGATCTAATGTTGTCAATCACAACTTTCATTTTGAGTACTCTTTTTCTCTTACAGATATTGTACATAATTCATCATCCTGGAGATGTGACGAGAACTAAAACTAAGATGGGTGAACGGCGCAGTATTGAATGATGACAGACAAACAAGGAAATAGAATTTTTGCACACTGATATCAAAAAGAATCAATATACATTAAAAATTCAGAAGTCCTCCAGAGTACATGACTCCCTCATCACCGAAAGTCCGGCGACAGTGTACTACTCTAAGTTATCCGCCACTAGCCGAGACTCCATTTTCATTGGCTAGCGCTGGTGGAACCCGAAGTTCTACCGTTATTTCACGCCCTATGCACTCTACAATATGTGACTCTATGCGATCTTCGACGGTTGAGTCATTCACCAAGACATACAAATAGACGCTGATCTTGCACTTACATAGATCTCTAATATCATCTTCATTTCGTCCGATCTGTCATCATGAGTTCGATCGCTAAGGATAAGGCGTCGTTGCCAACTCGAACTAAGGATGGAGTCAAGTTTGGCAAAGAGTTGAGAAAGAAAGATTTTCTTTTCGAGGAATCATACTTGAACCTGAACCATGGTAAGTCATTATGTACCGTTTGATATTTGCACTGTGTGGCATTTTCAATATTCGGAGAGCATCCAGTGCCTCAAGACTTACACAAATACCCCATCTCGAAAATATACCACTGCAAAAAAGGTTCTGAGTGGAAATCATATTGCACAATATACAAAATACTGTAAAGTAAATCATTCGTCAGACAACTAACACTGTGAACATCAAGGTTCTTTCGGGACATATCCACGTGCCATCCGTGATACCCTTCGCACCTTCCAGGACGCCACAGAAGCACGGCCAGACGACTTCATACGCTACAAGTACCCAGAATATCTCAACAATTCTCGCAGGGCGATTTCGACACTGATTAATGCACCCCCTAAGACCGTGGTCTTTGTTCCAAATGCTACGACAGGTGTTAACACTGTCCTTCGCAGCTTGAAGTTCGAAGACGGGGACTACATTCTCTACTTTGCCACTATATATAAAGCGTGCGATACGACAGTTGAATACATTGTCGAGACTACGCCGGCAAAAAGAGTGAAGCTGGAATATACGTATCCTGTGGAAGATGATTGGCTCGTCAATGCATTCTACGAGAAAGTTCAAGAAGTGAAGAACACAGGTGGAAGGGTCAAGATCGCCATATTTGACACTGTGGTTAGTATGCCTGGTGTACGCGTCCCATTTGAGCGTCTAACAGAAGCATGTAAAGAGCTGGGAGTATTAAGCTGTCTGGATGGCGCACATGCGGTTGGGCATATAAATGTTGATATGGGCAAATTGGACCCAGACTTCTTCATCAGTAACTGTCATAAGTATGAATCTACGGTCTATGATTTGAGATAACCTCAAGGAAACTAATGTATGATATAGATGGCTACATGTACCTCGCGGCTGTGCGATCCTGTACGTGCCTGTGCGGAACCAACACCTCATTCGAACGACGCTGCCTACTTCGTGGCTTTTTAAAGCGCTGGACCATGTTCCAAACACAATCAACCCAAAAGGCGCATTTGGCGGCGATGTTGAGTCTGAGTACATTGGCAACTTCGAATTCGTAGGCACCATTGACAACTCACCTTATCTATGCATACCCAAGGCAATGGAGTGGCGTGAGGAACTTGGTGGCGAGGAAGTCATCATTAATTACTGTACTACACTTGCTAAAGATGCTGGAAAACTCCTTGCTGAAGCACTGGATACCGAGGTGATGGACAACAAGACGAAGACATTAAGCCAATGCTGCATGTCTATGGTGCGCTTGCCAATCGATTTCGGGATCATGCAACAGGCAGGTGACCAGGCAGGGCTTGAGAAAGATCAAATTGGAAAGGAGGTGGCGCTCTGGCTGCAGAGGACGATGGCCAATGACCACAATACGTTCTTGCAAACTCTGTTCTACGGAGGCGCGTGGTGGGTCAGGATTAGTGGGCAGGTATATCTTGAGTTGAGTGACTTTGAGGCGGTGGTACCAGTATTGAAAGAACTGTGCGAGAGAGCCGAGAAAGGCGGGTGGAATGAGCCTACTAGGGAAGAATGATGTATCTGGCCAAAATTCCTGATGGTTTCTGAGTTCTCACTAAGACCCTTTTTGGCCAGGTCTTCTCTACGGAT
>Ga0115848_100927_pt1 | contig 12092 bp, 9 predicted proteins | sample InSIn3gowninarea_FD_83862 | JGI IMG/M metagenome (GOLD analysis project Ga0115848, IMG submission 83862) | reverse complement strand
CGCGCTCGCGTGGATGGATCTTTTCGATAATGGGGAAGAGCTCAGACGTTCGTCATTGATTGGACCAGTCAGCAACGGAGTTAACTACTCCGGAAAGGGTTCCGCGACCTTCCTGTTCTTTCATCCGATGAAGTCGAGCGATCTCAGAGTACACTATTCAGTTAGCTGTACCATAATATCCGGGTAACACATAATATTTCGCAGACAGTACAGTTGCTGTTCGCGGGCATCACAAGGTGGCTGACGATCTGACGTCGGTATCGCGGGATAATTCACTGTCACGTGCTCTCGGCATTCTATCATCAGAAAGACAGCGGGCGAGTACACAATATCCATGGATTGATGCATGGCGCGACTTATGAAGTATGCAGCTCGGAAATGGGCATAACTATTGTATTGTATTGAAAACAATGGACGAAGATGATACTGCGCTGTGATTTTTCTTTGTAGTTAAGCAACTTGCTTGCAATCTATACAATTTTTTCATACAATAACGAAGTAGGTCTCAACAACAAGCTGATCTATCGTAAATGAAGGCTGCTGAGAACTATTGGTATAGCCTCACCATCCCAGAAAGTCATGTATTCTAACGAGGATAGAGCAGCTTGGCTGGTACACAAAAGGAAGCGAAGACAGAATGATAGGCGGCCACATAGTCACAAGGGTAACACAACAGTGAGCGTGATAGTATCTACGGATGACTTACAGGTGCTCGTACAACACAATTCTGGGCTTTCTCGGTAGGTCGAGTGAATAGGACATACCCCCAATACTCTATGCTCGATCAGATATCATAGAGCCTGGCTGGGTGGGGTGTTAAAAGCCATGCTAAACATAGGCGTTTGATATCGTTGAGGACGGAGAACTGCATGTATGAAAAGACCTGCTTGCTCACTGACTCGTAACGAGCTGTCAGTAAGGACAAGAGTCCGCAATTCGCGCGCACGCGAGGGCTATGGTTGACTGCCACGGCATTGGTAGCGACCACATCTGTGTAACGAGCGGTTGCTGCACTGGTGCTTTGTGATTCAAGATAGCTAGGAGCTTGGGCAAGTATGGTATACAATACCCTTGTTTCAAAAGACATGATGCCAAATGCCATATATGCGACGCCGGAAATGCAGCAAAATACCCCCAAAGAGTCATACTCCAATAAAACTAACCTGCCAAAGTGGTACACACATACAAAAAAGATGCCGACTACGAGAAAGCATCCCTATTCGCTGAAAAACTCATCTCTATCTCCTTTTCCAAGCTGGTGACATCAAAATTAAGACTGAGCCTGTTCCGCCCAAGCGTCCGCTCAAGCTGAATATCTTTCTCGACCATCGGCGTGCCAGATGGCGTCTCGTTTGGACTGGCCGCAAATCCGCTACCAAAATAGTCTGTCTTGGTCGCATGCAACTGCCTCGTCTTTGCAATCCTTAGGCCAGGCGTGCTGCTTGGTGTGCTCTCGGGCGACTCATAGATGGACCCTGGAGTAGGAACGTCAAGCTGGAAATCTTTCTCAGCGTTTGGTGTGCTGTCGAACGTGACCCTCTCAAGAATTTTGCTCAGACTGGATGCTGTGTCTGGTCGCTCACGTTCAAAATCTTCATCGCCAACGTCCATAGAAACCGGGATGCCGTTTGCGATATCGTGATTGCGTTGCAAGTACTGCTGCAATCTGTATTCCTGACGGGACCAGCTCTCATCCACAAGCCCTAATGCAGCCTTGATGTCCTGGTCAGACAAGCCGATGGACGGACCGCGGTCCCCCCCGGTTTTGGAGGTAACTTTGCTAGCTTTGCTTGCGAGCTTGCTTCGGACAGAGTTAGGCTTTGGGTTCGTGTGAATGGGAGCGTCGTCGCGCATTTGTTTTACTTGATCTTCTGTACGCTTGAGTGCCATCTGGCGGGACTCATGCATGATTGGGAGATGCAGTAGCGTTGTGTTGCGGTGTAGAGCATTGACAAGGTCAGTGAATCCGTTTAAGGCGATATCATTCATCTCACAGTAGAGGTATTGGAGGGTCGTGTTGGTCGAAGCTGATATGATTCTGCTCTTGCGTGAGGGCAAGATCCTCGAGAGAGGCAATTACACTCAACTCATGGCGATGAAAGGCGAGATTGCCACATTGATCAGGACATCGCAGAACGAAGACCAGAGCGAGGACAGTGCACCATCGGACGGCATCCTGAGCGATGAAGACTCCACTGTCTATGGTGGAAGTCCCACATCAGAAGATGACCAGGATCGGGATGAAAACGAGGCTGCACAAGAGGGCACATCCCATCTTGCACCTCTACGAACTGGCAACGGTACAGCCCGCAAACACAGCTTCGCAACCCTTCGCCGCGCCAGCACTGCTAGCTTCAAGGGCCCACGTGGCAAGACCACTGACGAAGAGAATGGTCTCAAGAGCAAGCAGTTGAAGGAGTTCTCAGAACAGGGCAAGGTCAAGTGGTCTGTCTATGCAGAGTATGCAAAGACCAGTAACCTAGTTGCAGTTGCCATCTATCTAGCATTGCTGGCTGGCGCTCAGACAGCATCTGTCGGTACGTGACCCGCGATTGGCTCGTCACTTTTTCATCTTGAAAAGATAAACGCTAACGTCATGCAGGCGCAAACATCTGGCTCAAGCAATGGTCGGATAAAAACGAGCAGGCCGGTGCTATAATCATTTTGCGAAAATCTGATTCTTCCTCGAACTCGAGTAACCGGATCGTAAGATGTGCTGGCGCATAGCCGGCCGCAATTGCTTTTGTAAGCTTCTTAAGATCCTTCTCGATGTAGTTCTCGCTGACATCCAAATGAAGATCTCTCGCTTTACCAGGTTCTTCCGTCATAGATTGCAGCAAATAAGCGATATCCTTCCCTGTAATGTAGCAATGATCAACTCTCAGCTCACGCAGACCCTTGGATTGCTTGGTGTTGACGAGGTAACTAGGCAGGTGTCAGTCACTGTGGTGGTACAAAAGACGAAGATGTTCTTACCTTGCTATCGCATCAATAGTCGCAGCATTGAGTGATGTTCCACTCCAAATTAACTCTTGCAATCTCATCACGTTCAGCGTTTCGACAGATATCAAGGGCTCGGGGCCTGATGTTCGCGCAACGTGCGATAGGTCCAACTTTGTGAGATACGCAAAGCAGCCAATCTGCGAATCGAACAAAGCCGGCGAAAGTCGAAAGGGGTTCGAGGAAAGGTTGAGTGCTTCCAGTGTGTTTTCCTGGGGCCGAAGGGAATCCAAAATAAGAGACAATGCGCGGTCGGTCAAACCGCAACGGCTCAATTCGAGCGCCCGCAGATGGCAAGCCCGCTCGACCGCTGCTGCTACTAGGTAGTCCAAATCGGTCTCTCCAAGCTGAATGTCATTCAAAGCGATCCAATCCACATTTGTCGTTTGGTACTTGCAGAGCGGGAACAGCGCTTCCACTATTCCACACCCCGTGTCTCTGGCACTAGCCTTGGCGTCTGTGAAGTCCTTGGGCTTCTTTTTGATACAGGACGAGAAGTCCATGCGTCGCAGCTTTCGGTTGGTGAGAGCCAGGGCTCGAATTTCTTGCACAAGCAAGCATGACCTTGAAAGATCGCCAATGTCCATGCGCGCATACGTCCCCCGCTTCGTCTTCAAGCAAACATGCTCCGCTCCATACTCATCCTTCAAACCGTTCAGAACGTCAAGATGCACATCTTTGAAAGATATGCCCGCAAAGCTTTCATTGTACCGTAGTGCTCGCATGACCGCAAGTAGCTCGTGCACTGTGTATTGGTTCCGCCGCAAACCGATAGGTCGGAGCAATTCGAAGCGTGGCGAGTCTTCGTCTGGATAGGTGATTTGGTAGCTGATATTTTCAGGCTGTACGCCATATGCGATACAGTAGCCAATCAGGGTACGATCCAAGGAGTCCTGATCCATTACGTGAACCTGAGACTGGCGGAGAATGTCGTGTCGTACGGACTCAGGAACAACGAACTGGTACGGGCGTGACTCCCACTCTGGCCGCATGGTTTCTTCGACGCAACGCAGGCGAACCGCAATGTCATGCGATGCAAGTGATGCCAAGTGAAAAGTCTTAGCTTTCTCCAGAGGTTTTCTGGAAAATTAGAAAGAGCATGTGGAAGAACGGAGCTGACTTACCTAAATGTCAAATGGAATGTGTCATCGACCTCACTCAGAACGCACTCTGTAAGTGCAAGTATGCCATGCGAGGATTGCGAGTGGAGCGAAGCCAGCGACGGACTAGAAGACCGTTGAGAAGGCGGTTTGAACAGGGGAATCAGATGCACCTTGTGCACTCCAATTGCGAGAAAACATACAGAAGCAGAGAGCTTGCTCAGATCATCAGAAGACGCTCTCGATGCAGTCTTGCCCGGCTCTCGTAAAACGACTTTGTAGATTGCGTAATGAGGAGGCACATAGTCGCGTTCCGCTTCGACCACCCGGGCTGCAAGGTGTGAATTGTAGGCAGACAAGGGGTTAGCATCTGTCAGACGTGCGCTGTTAGAGGCATCCCGTATTTTCGTCATCCAAGTATGCATCTCCTCCGGGTTGCCGAACTGCAGCGTCATCGAAGAAGCATGGTTGGTCTCGTCGTCCAGGTAATAGACATCGAGGGCGAAGTAAGGTCCTCCATCAGGCGCATGGAATACAGCCACAATGTGGCGCAGTGGCGTTCCCATATCACGATCCCCAGAGGCATCAGAAGCAAGCGATTGAGCTTCTTGCGCTGATCCAGTTGAAAGATTTGGACTATGTCGGTAGGCTGGAACACGGTTGGTGCTACTGTGTGGTGAGGGCACTCTACCAGATGTTAGCAGGCATCCACACGCCTCCAGTCCCAAGAGCAGTCTTACCCAGAGAATGCATCTGACGCCTTTGACTGGCTTTTGAACCTGATGAGGTGTGTCTCTGTCAGAACCAAGTATTCCTTCTTCTTCCTGAACATAGAACTGCTCGTCTGCACCTCACCATGCTGCAGCACATGGCGGCTATGGGTATCGTCTATGGGAAAGTCAAATCCCATAGATATGCGGGTTGAAGTCGCAGAGAGAGGTTCATCGTCGTAATACTTGGAGCTCCTCAGCGAGCTGAACACAGAGCTGGCGCGCTTGCCTTGTCCTCGATTGGGCAGTTGCGGTCGTGGTCGTGCGGCAGGGACTGATGCCTCCGCTACAGTATTCTCGTCTATGGTCTGTTTCTCGCTGTACCCTGACACATCTGACAGGTTGGATATGAACGACGCTGTCCGACGCTTCCGTAGGAGGTTCGCTGGCTGCGACTCATCTTTTTTTGGGTTGATGCTTGTAAATGCGCTGAGGGAGCTGCCGAAGATACTCCGCCTTTTGTCCTTAGACATGATGAACGACTACCTTCAATGTTGGCGTGCGCCGCCCCTCGCGAGGTCAGCAGCGGCAATGGCGCATGCAGAGGACGATGTGCAGCAGGGGAGTGAAATGGTGCAAGCTCAGGCAAGAGCACAAGAGCTAGGGCGGCGCAGATGCGAAATGTTGGAGCTGGCGGCCAATCGCGGCGCAAATTACTGTTGCATGGGGAGACAGCCGGAGGGTTGAGTAAATACTCAAGATAATAGGCAATACGAGCGGTTGTGTCTCAGTGTACGAAGTAAACTGTTGATGTATAATACAGCTACAGTGGGTACAAAAGTTGGCAAGCTGGCTGCGATGGCTGGTGTCATTACTCGCAGGAGGTCTATGACCAGCCGACACAGGATTGGCGTATACTGCAACTGCTCGTCTGCTCTCTATCAGATCTAGCTTTGTAAATGATTTGGAGTAGCTCGATAAACGACAATGGGCTCAGTGTATGTAGAAGTTCGGCGTATTCAGGAGCTCGGCGTATTCAGGAGCTCAGCGTATTCACAAGCTCGATATATTCTCAGCAAACTGACCGCCTTTGTTTTGCATGCAATATCCAGAAGCAGCTCCCTGCAGAATGAAACACAAAGCTCTGCGGAGCATCAGCGGCGGTGCTGTGGGGCTTAGGAACTAACGCGCGTAAGCGGAACCGAGGGTGAAAGAGCTAATGATGGCGTGCAGAGCCATTTACGTCAATTGTCGATCGGTCGGTGGTTAAGGGCGGTGAACACCGACAGAATTTCTCAGACGCAAGGCGCGACTAGACCTCGTCGACGCGTTCAACCATCACATTCGTTCGACATCAACTATACTCCCTTCGATGCTCAGGAGTAGCAGAAATATCGTACAGGCTGCGCCATGGCGTAATACTTCGATATGTTGTTTCTGTGCAGCTCGCAGCCAGCTCACAGTACAGCAGTGTCGTCCCTTCAGCGCCACTAAAACCTTGCTCAAGAGGTCCAAAGGAAAGAAGAAGAATGCTGCTCTGAAAAATCTCAAGCACGATCCGGCTGTTACAAATAATTTCTTAGCTCCAGAAACTCCTACGGACGATGCAGACTCGATTGATGCGCCAGCCGACGATGGCCTGACCGACAAAGATGCACGTATACGAAAATCTACCAAAAACCCTTCTCACAAGGAGAAGGGTGCTGCCAGAGGTGAGCATCATGGAGCAGCACCAGAGACTATGTCGCTCAAGGAGGCTCTCATGGGTTCGTCGTTGAGGGGCCTGGCTGCCAGGGAGAAGAAAAAGAAGAAGGAGTACCTGAAGGAGAGCCTGAAAATAGACGAGGTATCGCCGGCAGATTTCACATTTGAACCAGTTGAAGTTGGCAAGCCGCCTGTGCCGATGCTTGCCTACGGTCTCGACCGTGTGCTGTTCAATCCTGGCGTTTATCGCCTGCAGGATCCCCGAACTGGCGTCTACAATTTCGATCCTTACCTGGAGAAGATAATGCCAGTTGAAGAGTTTGATTTTGATGCACTGAGCGAATATAAGACATCGTCCAAGGATGAGGACCTGCTCAATATCACAAGGAAACTGGGCGTCAGGTATACTGGATCCACGTCTAGCATGTCGAGCGTGTTGCAGCACTTCCACTTTCTGCTGTCTGGCCATCGAAAGCTGGACCACAGCATGCTCTCAAAGGCATTCCCTGAACCTACAAACAAGTTTTCCAGAATCACACAGGGGCCGGATGCCATCTTCCTGCGATACAAGGATGGCGTGTATGCGATTGATGCCGACAAAACATATGATACCCCGAACGTTATGAGCTGGCTTGGCCACTCCCTTGAAAAGCTGTTGACGACCGAGCGCACTGAATTTGAACGCTACCGTCGATCAAACCCAGAGCAGACACCAGAGGAGGGTGATTCAGCGAGATGTTTCCACTACTCGAAGCAGGGCAGCATCCTGATGCGCTCTCAGCTCGACGCTCAGGACCCGCGCCTCCCAGGCGCTGGTATCTTCGACCTGAAGACGCGAGCTGTAGTATCTATTCGTATGAACCACAAGGAGTACCAGGAAGGCCTGGGTTACCAGTTGCGGTATGCGCAGGGCGAGTGGGAGTCTTTTGAACGAGAATTCTATGACATGACTCGAGCCACTATGCTGAAGTACTCACTACAGGTTCGCATGGGCAGAATGGACGGCATCTTCTTGGCGTATCATAACATTGAGCGTATCTTCGGCTTCCAGTACCTCAGCCTCTCGGAGATGGACCAAGTCCTTCATGGGCAAACCGACACCTGCCTGGGAGACCAGGAGTTCAAGCTGTCGATTGGGCTCATGGAGGAGCTGCTGAACCGAGCCACTCAGAAGTTCCCTGAGACAGTAAGTAAACCCACAATCACCAGGAATAACCCAAGCTCATTTTAGCAGTCAATTCGCCTTCACTTTGAGTGTCGCGACACTAAAGCGCCCTTCATGTACGTCTTCGCCGAGCCTGTCACCGAAGAACGCGCAGATGAGATCCAGAACACCGGAGCCCAGTACGCAAAGGACTGGGCACGTCGCGTTGTAGGCGTCGGCAAAAACGATCCGGAGGCACAAGAAGCATGGCAGGATCTACAAGAAGAAGTTGATGAACAAGTCGACGAAGACAGCCACAAAGACAGCCAGGCAGCCGAGAGTTTGCGGGACGTTGAACGCTCTGCTGAGAGCGAGGCTACAACTGAGAGTGAGACTGCCACTGAAGACACCGAAACCGATACAAGCATCGCACCACCAAAATCTGCAAAAGACCTAACCTCGTCCGGCCCACTGATGGGGTGGACACTAACCATCCGCAACAAAGTCAACGGCCACTACCTGAAGCGACCCGAGCGCCTCGAACCTGATGACAACTGGCAGATTGAGTACCACATCAACGACATTGAAGAAGGTTCTGCCTGGGACATTTACAACTCTATCAAGGAGCGCCGACGCCAGCTCATCGGTCTGAATGACGACGAAGTCGATAAAGGTCTTGCCTCGTACCGCAAAATCATTCAGCGCTATGCTAGTCGTGGACGCACATGGCGAGCGAAGCAAGACCAGATGAACGAGGAGAGAGGCGTGCAGGTTTACAAACCTCTCGGACCTGGGTCTGATGAGTATGCATCCTCCAGGTTGAACGGAGAGGCCAAGACAGAGGCAACTCCTGAGAGCAAAGAGTAATGTCTGGAACGAACGAATTTTGCAAGAGATCATTTTGCATATACTGTACGATATTGTATGTATTGTAATATAGACACGATGGGCCACGAATCGTACAACAACAACAGCAGCAGCAGCAGTAGCAGCATTGAAGCTTAGAAGATATCACAGCATGTGCATTACTGTTTGTTTTATAAGGCTACTCTGCCATCGTGCACGTGAAATGAGCACTACCAGAGCGAAGCTGGGACGTCTGGTGCTCGGTCGTAGAGTGTGCTTGAAGAGTGGAATGGCTTAGCCATATGGAAATTGATGCGGTCAGCAGGAATCTCAGGTCAAGATAGGAGCAGCACGCTGCCACTTGGTTTGGTGGACGATTGGTGCCTGAGTGTAGTCCAAAGCTTGCGAATCTGTCCAAGTTGAATATGAATGCGTATATGTCTAGGTGAGCCTGCAAGTAAGAGAAACATGAGGATGGTGCAAGGGGGTGACGAAAAAGCAGGCCTACAAGGAATACGCCCAACGAAGATTTTATTTCATTTTAACGGCACCCAGCGAAGAGCCTGGCAGCGAAATGATCATCCACAGATCCCTGATGGTTCTCCACGCATGGATAGAAGGCACAAGACAGTTCGATCCTGCCAAGCCATCTCAGTAAGAAGTGAGATAGAAGCGCAGATATGCACAAGTAACATCGTGACGTGACGAGCCACATCAAAGTGAGCGTTTTGACGGTGTGGGCCTTCACATTTGGACTATAGTTAGAGCTGCATGGCTTTGCTGAGCATTTCGAGGAGCAGCCTCATTGGAAGACGCGTTGCTAAAGAGAAGTCCCGGGTCCCTAGCTTTTTGCCGGTCGATAGTATTTATAGCTGTGAAGACTGCCGGTTTGGCAGGTGTAGCTCACAGGAGCCCATATCATTTTTCGGGTCCTCGCAGAGGTCGACTGCAGATGTAAGAGGCATATGGGCGTCGAAGGAGTGTCAGATCATATTATTGTTGCGGGAAAGCATGTGCTGATTGCAATGAGCACAAGCAAATTATGAATCAGCACATACAGATCACAGGTCAGAAGTAGATGATCCCGAGTCTTCAAGTACTGTCTTATCCAACATTTAGCCCCTCACATCTTCTATGCAGACTCATGACACAAGCCCAATAGTAAACTGCAAAGAATGACTGGAGCACGTCAACGGCGTGTCGTATTTCCGTCTAGCAGATTATGGAGCCAAAAACAAGGAAAATGGCGTACGAGTATAGAGCAGTAGCCGTCTTGGCTTGTTGACATGAATACTGACTGGTTGGCCTGGCGCACAAGCTGTATACATACAGCATACCAGGGCGCCGAGCCAAGAAATGTTACCGAGGTATAGCTGACAAGTACAAAGGTACTATTTACTACGTGAGGTAAAGCGTACAAGAGGCTTTACACTTACGTGACGAAGATGAGAGATATCTCTTGTAGTTATTCTTGACTATGCATTCTGAGATATATCAAGCTGCAGAATCTGGTGTATAGGAAGCAAGTGCCAAACCAGTGTACATTTTTTTTATCATCAGATGGGCGAGGAGAGTAGTCGCATACGTCGTGAACAGGTGAGGTTACCTGTTACAGAGACCGCCGCGGCGAAGGTTGGAAGTGTAGGTAACGCTCGGGCCTGGACCCCTGCAGCTTTCGCGTCGTCATCGTAGCTCCGATAGCTCCTTCACAGCCAAGCGCGATTGCACTTCTCAGGCATGTCTACAAACATAGACCTCATAAATTACGAAATACTGTCTGTCTTCCATACAATAGTCGCATCGACGTATTGCTGGTACACGCGCTGTTTGCTATTTCCGTTGCGCGCCACCTAAACTGAGCTTAGACGCTCTATTGATACGTCTCTGCTACCCCACATCGCCAGAGCTACCACAATGGAGGAGCAGGATGGCAACGTGGTTATGCTCCAAGAGATCAGTGGCTATCAACTACAATATGAAGACTGCCGGAAGCTATTGAAGGTTTGCAAACCTACTACACCATCATACAGCACAAAGCTAAATCAGCGCAGGTGTTTAACAACAACTTGGAACAGGCGGCTGAGAAATTCTTCAGTTCAGACATATCAGTCGTAAGAAAGCTCATCGATGGCAGTACACCTACATGGGATGAAAGCGCATTTGGCACAGGCAGATATGCAGAGGAGATGAACAGCAATGTGCCTAGTATGTTGGCACCCTACTCAGGTAATTGCGTATACACCAGCTAATCATCATATATTGCAGCCTTCAATATTGACTATCCGCCAGGGTTCGAAAGTCACACTCGCAGCGGTGCTAATAGCACAGCACCCACCCGGCCCAACTCACGGATAGGAATGCGCCCGGGCTCAGCGCTGTCGACACATGTAGGAGACGATCCTATGCAGAGTAGGTTTTTGGGCAGTAGATGCTGGGAGTGCATGCAAAAGGGCTGACACATTATCAGGCATTGAAGACGAGCAAGAGTCAGGCGTGACAGGTAATTCGAAGCCTATCTTCGGACCTGCTACTAGAAGTAATTACGACATTGCCAATTGGGCTATGGTTCCAGCTACAACCGCATCCGCATACATCGACGACCCCATACCGAGCCAAAGACAGCGAGAAGAAGGCCAGCCTGCCATTCTTAAGCCTTCACCCAGGTTCAACTATCTTCCCGCCATGCTGGCCATCATTCACTCGATTCCGCAGTTTCGGAATGCCCTGCTTTCGCCCGCAGTAACCCAACAGGATTATTGGGTTGGCGATGAGTGGTGGAAAGGCAATCCTGTGGGACGATCACGCATCTTCGATAATTCAGTCGGATGGGACGAGGCATACGGACTGGACATCATCTACGAGACACAGCGCCTTATGGCATTCCTGGACAATACCGATAGAGCATACGCAACAGTTGAGTCAATGCTGGAGATGGACGCTTGGAAGCAGCTCGAAGCACCCTCGCTGGAAGACCCGGACGATGATATGCTAAGATTCCTCATGTTATGGAGTACTGCATATGCGAAACAGGACCCGGACTTTGAAATCAACGGCATGCTACGCTCAGTCGTCAACGCTCAACAACAAGTCAATAGTTTTGTCCTCGATAGTATGGTGACGAAGCGCAATGACAGAACCCCGGACATTTACGATGTGCTCGATGACACGTTCTTTCCTAGTCCAGACGGAACTGCCCACATCATGGACATAAGTAACGTCTTGATTTTCCGACTCAATTCGTCGAACCCGGACGGCAACGACTTGGGTTGCCGCATCCCTGCAACACTTTACGCAGATCGATATCTCGAAAAGAACAAGTCAGTTATTAAAGACATGTTTGATGAAATGGAACAGTACAGTGTGCGACTGAACAACATCAAGGACCAGACTGACAGATTGAAATGGCACACCCCGGCGAAGCGTAACTCGAAGCCTATCGACTCTTTGACGTTGATCAAGACAAGTATGAAGGCTGCAATATATGATGATTAGCTGGTGTATACGCAATTACCTGAGTAGGGTGCCAACATACTAGGCACATTGCTGTTCATCTCCTCTGCATATCTGCCTGTGCCAAATGCGCTTTCA
>Ga0115848_100161_pt1 | contig 12097 bp, 12 predicted proteins | sample InSIn3gowninarea_FD_83862 | JGI IMG/M metagenome (GOLD analysis project Ga0115848, IMG submission 83862) | reverse complement strand
TTTTTTTTTTCTTTTTTTTTCTTTTTCTTTTTTTCCTTTCCTCCTCCTCCTCCCCCCCCCCCCCCCATCCCCCCCCCCCCCCCCCCCCCCCCCCCCCCCCCAATGCCAACCTGATTAGTGTCAGTTCGTGAGGGAGTATATGTCAGCCATACTTATTTATTTAAAAAATAATCCCATGCTTCTTTCGTGTATTTACACTAAGCATTAGAAACTTGCGCCACTTCCTAGAAGTGGGTGATATTTGACAATCTGACCTGCACCTTTCTCTAAAATAATTTTATGTAATAAGTTTGGTATCATGCAGAAGAACTCGCCATGCAAATCGTCATAGAACCTAGTTTTATATGTTCGAGAGAAGTTTGATCTTCTAATGCTTGTTCTTCACAAAATTCTTCCAAGATCAACTCAAGCCACTTGTGTTAATTCATTCGACCATCGTTTGATAGTTTCAATAACAACCAAGCATTAGTTTGGGTTTAAGGTTTTTTCATGAGTAATGTTGTCAAGGAACTCTTTAATCTTTATGGAGCTCCTTTGATAAAATGCTCATGTGATTCTGTGAAGAAGTTAGCCTTGGATTCCACGATTGACAACTGATTCCTTCATGCGTAATTTTCTAGAAAGTTATTGATCTTCACTTCCCACCATAATTGTATCTTGTCTAGGCTTAATATTTATGATTTCATATTATATTGGACTTAGATTCTTTATATCGACAATGGAACCAATGTTGTAATCTAGAGAAAAACATGCATTTTTACGAGTAGATAGACACAAATACACATACAGAAAGCATGTAAGATAAACAAGACACAATAATGGGGAGATAACCAAGTCACATATATGTATTCTTTATTATACGTGGAATTAATGTTACATTGATATACAGATAAGTATATATCGACTGATAAGACAATTACAAGAGCCTAAATGTCGGATTAATCCTATTTTCTACTCTATCATTAGTTATTCATTTGTCATATTACAATATGTTACATTGAGGCTAGTCGGTTGTAGAAAATCCTGTAGATTCACAAGCTCATGTAATTTACTAAAACAAGAGACAAGAATCTACTTCTACTCTTTACAGGGGAAGCCCATAAACATCGAGCAAACAATAATCAATAGAGGAAGAGAATCAAAGGCACATAACACAATAAATATCCAGGGAAAGCCACAGCTCAAAACCCCACTATCTGTTTTGTATTAATCCAGAAAATCAAGATGAAATTACAATGCTTGTTCTCTCTAGAACAATCCCAACACTCAACAAATTCAATCTCCAACTCATAAGCAAGCTCAAGGCCAAAGTTTAGCCAATTCACAAGCTCCCCAAGTCTCTATTCCAATGTGTAATTCCTATGAAGGATAGCTTGTATTTAAAGGGAAATAAAGCCTCTAAAAATAACGCAATCCCTCAAGGATCAGTTCTTGAATGCATGCACTATTAGCGCAACTCAGAAAAATCTAAAACAAATAGTACACTGTCCCTGCACTCTAGTCTCAACTAGGTCTTTCTTAGAATCAACATGCATGAGTTTCTGATGGTGGAATCTTCAGTTAACTAAAGTAGCACTAATTAGGTCACTGGTGTCCCAACTGTCTGTTTACTCACTATTAGTTCCTGAAACCGATTGTAACTAATTTAACTGGACTTAACTCAATAAACTGATTTAACTAATTACAACTCATTCATAACTCATCCTGAACTCCTATAAGTTAGGGAGAACATATACATGTATTCTAAAAAACATCCAATTAGAATTTCCTAAATTAATTAAGTTAATTAAACTTAATTAATTATTTTCAAATTTCTAGGAGAAAAGAATTCTATTTTAATTCACAGTTTAATTCAAGGACAAATTAAACTGGAATTTCTTGTTGTCATTTCTCAACACTCCCTCTCAACAAGAAATGGATTATCCACTACCCCGATCCTGTCTCTGTGAAACTCAAATTTACATCTTGGCAATGCCTTTTTCAAGATGTTAGCATCTTTCTCCTCCATGGGAATGTAATCTAACAACATGATTCGCCTCAATACACAAACTTTGAGATGATGATACCGAATAACTATATGTTTGGACCGATCATGAAAAAATGGGTTTTCAGAGAGTTTTATACAACTCTGATTATCATAATAGATCACTGTCGGATCCATCTGCTAACCAAACAAACCAACCAATATCTTCCTCATCAAGATAGCCTCGCATGCTGCTTGACTTGCTGTCATGTACTCTGCCTTTGCCGAATTGAGTGTAATTGATCTCTGTTTCCTGTTGTACCAAGAAAATGTAGCTGACCTAATACTAAAGATCCCTTCTGATGTGCTCTTCTTGTCAGATGGAATCCCCACCCAATCTGCATCGGTGAAGCCTTGAAGCTTCACTCCCTCTGTCTGTCTGTACCAGAACCCAAACTAAGTAGTGCCTCTGAGGTATCTCAATACATGCTTTGCCACCTTCCAATACAGATTGGTAGGTCTAACCATCGCTTGACTAAGTTGGTTAACTGCATAACACATATCTGGTCGTGTGTTCACCAAATACATGAGTAGCTTCCACTACTTCTCCTGAAGTAGCATCCTCCTTCCTGAGTAATCTATTATGAAAAAATGGGTTTTCAGAGAGTTTTATACAACTCTCCATGTGGAATATCCTGAGTATCTCATTGGAATACTTGCCTTGAGAAACAAACAACTCCCCATCTCCTTGCCATACCTCCATACCAAGAAAGTAATGCATAAGCCCCATGTCCTTCATCTCAAACTCTCTTGCAATATACTCCCTGCAAGATTTTATGAACTTCTCATCACCGGTCAGTATGAGATCATCTACATAAAGTACAATGATCAAAATCTTACCTTCCACCCCTATGTGATATAGGTTCGCATATGCTTCACCCTTCGTGAAGCCCAACCCAGTGAAGTAGCTATCTATCCTAGTGTACCAAGCACATGGTGCTTTCTTCAGCCCATGCAATGCTCTCTTGAGTCGGCACACATGTGACTCATGGTCCAAGGTTTCAAAACCTTCGTGTTGCTCTATGTACACCTCTTCCTCAATCATGCCATTGAGGAAGGCAGTCTTCACACCCATCTGATGGATACTCCAACCCGTCTATGCAGATAATGCCAAAATAGATTTGATAGATGAGTACCTTGCAACAAGAGCAAAGGTCTCATCATAGTCAATCCCCTCTACTTGTGAAAAGCCATGGGCCACAGATCTGGCCTTATGCTTCTCAACACTACCTTGTAAAGCCAACATGAGCTCACAACTTACTTGTCCTCTGGTCTCGGGACCACATCCCAAACACTGTTTCAAACTATGGAGTTATACTCCTCCACCATCGCGTCAACCCAAACTGGCTGCTACATTACTTCCTGAAAGGAAGATGGCTCTTTCACAACACATGCACCCATAAGTGCCATGTATCCAGTGTACCTCTCTAGTGACCTCCTCTGTCAGCGCTAATAAGAGGGTGCTCCCACATTCTCCCATGCATCATCCAACAATCTGTTAGCCTCTCTAGTGCACTTTCTTCCCTCTCTGGAAGACTTTGCCTAAGTGGATGTATCCATTCTTTGAACCCCTGCATGTGGCTGCTCCACATCAATCTGAGGTCCCTCAACCTTAGAAGCTAAAAGCTTCTCATCTGCATGTAGATTAAGCTCCCTCTCAAGGGATACTCGCATGGCCTTATCCTCATCAAACTTGAGATCCCTACAAACCACTATCATTCGACTCGTTTTCATGTACACCCCATAGTTATGGGGAGTATTGGTGCACCCTACAAAGATCCCAAACTTTGATGTTGCCTCAAGCTTCTTTTGTGCATCTTTGGTCACATGGAAATAAACCAATGAGCCAAAAATCTTGAAGTGACCAACATTTGGCCTCTTATCGGAATAATCTTCCTCTGGTGTTTTACTCTCAAGTATCCTATATGCACTACGGTTCCAAACATAAACCGCTATGTTGCATGCCTCAACCCACAAGTGTAGTGGTAGGCCCTGATCATGCAACATCACCCTTGCTGCCCCTACTATGCTCTTGTTCTTCCTCTCGGGAACCCCATTCTATTGAGTGTTATGAGGTGCCGTCAACTCTCGTTTAATCCCTTCCACTGCACAAAATTTCTTAAACTCATTGGAGAAATATTATCCATCGTTATCACTCCATAGATCTTTAACCTTCTTGCCTGACTCTTTCTAGACCAATGCTTTGAATTCACAAAACTTTGTGAATGTCTGATCCTTTCTCTACATGAAAAATATCCATCATTTACGAGAATAGTCATCTACAAATATAACATAATACCTTTTGTTTGGTGTTGGATACTGTTGAGAATGGTCCACACACATTTGAATGGAATCTCTCTAGAATAGACTTTGCTCAACTGTCTCTATGTCCAAAGGAATACTTGATGTATTTTCCCAAAGTACAACCCTTACATGTATCAAATTTCTCAAGTATACCTTTGGGAAGACAGATAGAGATTTGCTGTAATATCTTCAAAGCCCCATGATGCAAGTGGCCCAATCGCCTGTGCCACAACTTGCTGACATCTCAGCCCAACATCTTTTCCACTTTTGAACTCAAAGAAGTACAATCCTCTACCTCTATCTTATAGATATTCTAAATTCGAATCTCTATCTTCTTTACTTGATCCATAGCTGTGTCTAAGGAATGCCTTTCCTTTCGAAAATATCACATCATAGCCTCTATCCTCAAGCACGGCAAATGATGCCAAGTTCTTTGTCAGTCCAGGTACATGCATAACATTCTTCAAGGTGAGTGGAGCCGCATGCTCCCTCTTAAAAGTGATAGTGCCCACACCAATAACACTATACTTACCATCATCACCCATCTCGATATGCATCTTGAGATCTTTCTCCTCCAGTTCACTGAATAATTCTTTATCGCCAGTCATGTGGAAAGAAGCTCCATTGTCTAAGTACCAGATCCTTCCCATCATTGAATACACCATGCATGCAATGAGGGAAAATTCCAATTAGAATTGGGAGGCCAAAGCCTCACCCGCCACTCCTCCTGAGGACTTCTCCTTGGACTTCTTCAATGGACAATTTGTAGCAAAGTGACCCATCTTGTGACAATGAAAGCATTTAACTTTCGTCATGTCCTTCTTCTTACCTCCATGATAAGACTCTGATTTGGAATGAGAAATTTTACATTTCCCCTTCCTTGCCTTAATTTCTAAGGCATAGTTCTCTTCATCATTAGTCTTTGATGAAATGCCATCCCTGGTGTTCCTCCTGATCTCATCCTGCATCAAATCCGACCATAGTCGTTCCTAATCTGGCAGCTTCTCTCGACCATTGACAAAGTCCTGATGACTATGCCAACTCTTTAGGAGTCTAAGAAGAGCAAGGCTCACCATATCCTCCTCGGAAACTATGATTTCAACACTTCCAAGTTCATCCTGACATTGAATGAACTTGGTTAAGTACTTTGGAATTGTCTTGCCTTTCTCCATCTTGATTTTACGAAGTTTATCCTTCAATTCCAACTTCCTTTGATCACTGCTATTTTGATACAAGCCCGTCAATGTTTTCCACATAGCATGCATAGTTTACTTGCCATGGAGACTCAAGACAATGTGGTATTGAACTCCCTCAAGGATTATCCACCTTGCCTTCGCCACACACTTCTTCCATTTGACTAAGTTCTGTGCATCCATAGTTGCTGGCTTAGGGACTTCTTGATCAATGAATTCCTTCAAGCCATTATCTTCTAGCATAGCTTCCATCATGTCCCTCCAGACTATAAAATTCGAGCTTCCTTCTGAGACATACTCAAGCGTCAACCCATGGAACGCCATTTGCTAATCCTGAAATATGTATGCAAATTCGACTTTCACCTGTAACCCAGAAACTCAAAACTTCGAAATCTCCTCTAGAGAGCTGATTTTAAATCAACGATATCTCCCTCATACGAACTCCAATTCAGCCGATTTTTTTTTGAATTTGGGTATGTTTTCCCAAGGAATCAAAATATGCAAATTTATTTATTTTATTTTATTTTAATTTTTTTTTCTAATTTAATTTTTAATTTTTAATTTTATTTATTTATTTATTTTTAATTTTATTTAATTTTATTATTTTAATTTAATTTAATTTAATTATTTATTTATTTATATATAAATATATATATATATATATATATATATATTTTATTTTATTTTATTTTTATTTATTTATTTAATTATTATTTATTATTATTATTATTATTTATTTATTTTATTTTATTTTATTTTTCTAAAAATTTTGCAACAAAAATTATCATAACTTCTTTGCAAAATCTCAGCCAAAAAAATAATCTTGCTCTGATACCATGTAGAAAAACCTGTAGATTCATAAGCTCATGTAATCTACTAAAACACAAGACAAGAATCTACTTATACTCTTTACAGAGGAAGCCCATAAACATCAAGCAAACAATAATCAATATAGGAAGAGAATCAAAGGCACATAACACAATAAATATCCGGGGAAATCCACAACTCAAAACCCCACTATATGTTTTGTATTAATACGTAAAATCAAGATGAAATTACAATGTTTGTTCTCTCTAGAACAATCCCAACACTCAGCGAATTCAATATCCAACTCATAAGCAAGATCAAGGCCAAATCTTAGCCAATTCACAAGCTCTCCAAGTCTCTATTCCAATGTGTAATTCCTATGAAGGATACATTGTATTTAAAGGGAAATAAAGCTTCTAAAAATAGCGCAATCCCTCAAGGATCATTTTTTGAATGCATGCACTATCAATGCAACTCAGAAAAATCTAAAACAAATAGTACACCATCCCTACACTCTAGTCTCAACTGAGTCTTTGTGAGAATCGACATGCATGAGTTTCTGATGGTGGAATCTTTAGTTAACTAGATGTTACACAGTAATTTGTCACCATCCCTGTTACTCCTCTTGTCGTACTTTGGAGGACTTATCCCAGGACTTATGAGAAGTGACAAAGCTTAAAAACGTTTGCATTATGTTCCCCTGAGTATGTACTTCATGTTCCCTGAAGACACCTCCTGTAAAATATCCCTAAAATATGCTCTTTTCCCATTAGCACTAGTCTACAATAAAATAGTCGCGCTAATGGATAGGATTGGCGCTCTGTCCTAGACCATCAGTCGCGCTAATAAAGTTTGGTCGTGTTTTGGCCATGGCGCACGTCCGACTGTTGTTTCCTTTATTATGTGGAGCTTTTTGAGGATAAAAAAGTCTTATGGATGTCGAGTTTTCCTTTTATCTCCATCCTTAATGGCTTTTGAGGATAATACTAATCCTCGATGGGTGTCCCGGTTCATTTCCTGGTTCGTTGTATCCTCCTCCCTTCTGCATCCATATAAGATTGTCTTCATGCATTTGACAAGCTAGTTAGACAAAATTGTTAGTTAGACAAAATTGCGAGTTAAACAGTTTTTGGAAAGTTAGTGAGATTCTTAATGCATAGAGAGGTTATGCTGCCGGAAGCCTGAGGGAGAGAGAAGGTCCATTGCAAGGCATACATAGCTGCTTGCCCAGTCAGAGGAAAGGTTCAACGTCAGAACCTTTGGTTGTATCTTTCCTTCTTATTTATTCATTAATAAACGACTATCATTATGGTTCCGATCTTACTGTTCATTATGATGATGTTCGATCTATTTCCTTTCTGACTGTTATATAGTTGTACTTTAGTGGATTTTATGCTTGTAGTTGCTTCGTTCTTTGCACGTGCAGGTGTCCGTTCGAGGATCGTGTGGATTGTGACTTGCCGAGGCAAAGGGAAAGGAAGCATCATCTCATCTTCGACATTGGCATTGGACTCCAGGTTGGTTATTATCATCCACTTTCGATTTACAACTAGGAACCTGCGGGATAGCGTGTTTTGATTGTTGCTAGACCCCTGTTGGGCTAGTGGGATCGCCTCTGTCCGCAGAGGGGATTTAACTCGCCAACAATTTGGCGACTCCACTGGGGAGGTAGTTATTTTGTCCATTTATTTGTCGTTTGATTTATTAACCTCGGACGGAGCCTGAAGTATGGCCAGGCAGCCTTTGAAACGCTATTGCATGGCATTAGCGGAGTAGATCAATGCCTACTTCAGTCAATCTCCGGTTTGGTCTATGAACCGAACAGGTTGGAGTTTGTCTTGCATGTCAAGTTTTTCTCTTGCTTCCCTGTGTAATTGAGCTTCTGGGTTAGTTTTGAACTTGTTTCTTGCTGTTAGATCTGCCTGGATACTGTTAACTGTCTTTTGGACTCCTTTATTTTATTTTTGAATGGTCAGACTGTGTTAGCGCGTTTTTTCAACTGACAGTCGCGCTAGTGGCGTTGGTTTATTTAAAAAACCCGCGCTAATCTATGAATAGTGCAAGTTACAGGCTGACAGTCGCGCCAGTCCTGTAATCTTTACTAGTCTGTTTGTTCAAAGCTTGTCAGGCTCAGATCTCTGTCTCTGTATGTCTTGTTCAGCTGCTGGAATGTATAAGAACTCTGTTTGACTGGTGTTGTACCTTTATCCTTCGGTTGTTTGCCCCTTTCTATCGATTTTATATTCGAGCCCTCCATAGGAATGTTTGGTTTTTTGATTGTCCGGTCAACTTTTTGATTGTACATGCCCAGTGGTTGTTAAGTTTATTACTATGTTTGCGCTTGGTTCTTATGGTTTCTTCCTTTGAACGGTTTCGGTTTTGATTCTATCTATATTGAGTGAACGTTCCTTGTTCATTTTGTTAATATTTCTCAGGATTGGTTTATATGCATTGTGCCATTTTAAAAAGAAAAGAAAAACAAATGATCTTTTGCATTTTATTAGTTAGCATTCATTGTTAGTCGCAATTAATAACTTTTAAAAGGGAAAAGAATTTTTTTTTTCATTTCTTGCTATTAGCTGCATTAGGATCTTGTTCGATTTTCATTTTGATTGTTTGAAATCTCAACTCTTCTGTAGTTAGAATTCATTGAACAGAATGAAAAATGGCATATAGTTTGCATGTAGGAAGTTTTTTGAGAGATCACATACGGTAGGACCTTAAAACCGAAACATAATTGAAGATCAACTGTAAAATAAACCAAATGAACCTAACAACGCATTGGAACATAACGCAAACATTTTAGTGAGTCTAGGCTAGAGACGTGTTCCGGCGTCTTTAAACCTGGGAATTGTCGAGGAGTGGTTGGGTGATTCCTCCACGTTGAATCGATAGTTACCAACACGGACTTGTGTTCCCCGTACCGTCGCTTATAAATTGGGAGACCCCACTAGGCTCTTATCCTTGATCCATAGGAAGCCGATTCTGCCGCCTTGTGGTCCGTAACGCACCGAACACAGCATTCGGGAAGATTGACTGCAGTACGGGAAGTCCTTGGTTCTCATACGATTGCCAAGGTGTATAAGCAGTTTTACGGATTGCCTGGTAAACCCTTTGCCTAGAGTCACCAGAGTAGTCACTTTTGATCCTTTTCGGACTCCTTAAAAGAAAAGGTGCCAGTGAGCGTCTTGTCACTTCGTGCTCATTAAACATTCGAAGGAGACTAGAGTCATCTTTTCGTCCTTTTCTCGACTCTTAAAATGTGAAAAGGTCAAGTTGAAGTTTGTGTCTTAAAATTTATTTGACCACGATACATATTCACCTGCTTAAAATTTGTTTGTGTTAGCTTGCGTAGGGTGTTCCTTCGTTAGATTCCATAGGATTTTGTGAAGTGTCATCCTGGCGGAATTCCCAATTTCGTCTTCTTCTGAGATACCTGTTATTTGTGAAACTCTTTCTGTTGTTCCGAGTATACAACCGATTAGATCTCGTGCCCCAGGTGACGAGACCTACGAGTCGCATTGGAACCCTGTTTGGGAACCCTCTGACAACAGTGTCCCGTTTTGGGATTATAGTGTCCCTCCTTCCTCCAATATGGGGGATGTGTCTCCTACTACAACTGATGAGTCCATTGCGACCAGCGGTGAGATTCCCACCGCAACGGAACCTATGCCTGTCAGTAGCATTCCTACTACTAGGAACCTACCGCCAGGTTATAGATCATTAAGGGATGCTATGTCCTCTGGAACTCCCCTTACGAGTTCTATTTGGTCGTCACTTACTTTTCCCACCACGGAAATTTTCACTCCACAGGGTCGCAATCCATCTGTTACTTCGATCACAACCGCTCCAACGGTATGTATGGCTTCCTCGACTCCTGTTTTTAGTCGTCCTTCGGCCTCTTTATTCGGAGTCTTTGAACAGACGACCAATGTTTCAATAGAAGGACCATACTATCGCTATTACCCATCTCAACCAATTGTTGAGGTGTCAGTTCCTATGTCAATTGAGTGGGGTTCCACCTTTTTTCATGGTGGCCAAGTGTCGTCTGCACAGTCTCCAAGACAACCTCCTCAAGACCTACAAGGGCCATCTTTTCATGGAAACCCTTTTACCTTTGGTGGTCCGTTTTTTCCTTCCTATAATCAACCTTCTGATAACTCAGGTCAATCTGCGGTTCAACCAACTCAACCTGAAGTCCAGCAAGGTTATTCCACTGGACAAACTGGTCAATCATATACTATCTCAAACCAACCTAATGTCCAGTATAATTCAATATCTGGACAAGCGGCTCAACCATATGGTCAGCCCACCGTCCAATACAATCAACCTTTTGGGCAAATTGGTCAGCCTCAAATCCAATCAGGTCAATCAACTGCCCAGCCCACTAGGCCATCTGGTCCGTCAAGGCAACCTTCAGTTGCACAACCGCAACTCCAGCCCCAGCAGACACAACCTTCTGGGCAGGCTTTTCAACTTCAACACCTACAAGGTTATCCCTCTGGCCAGATAGCCCAATCTACGGGACATCCTTCTGGTTCCGCTCAACCTGGTTTTATTCCCCAAGGTGGAAACCAGGCTCCATCCGGTCTTCAGATGCAAGGTGGGGTTCAACCCCAACCAGTCTATCAACCTCCCCTTGTTCCCCAAACGCAGTTTGGTCTCCAGTCACCATATGGTTACCAGCAACCTCAGGGGCAATCTATGTTTACCCCATATCAAAATTATCAGCAACCGCAGCCAAATCCTTATGGTGCTCCTGTGGGACCATTTACTAATCCATGAAACGCTGGGGGGCAGAACCCAAATCCTTACGGACAAAACCCAATGGGGCCGAATCCGCCCGGATCAGGTCCTTGGGGGCAGCCGCCAGGGGGTTGGAACCCTGGTGCTCCAACTTACCAGCAGCCCCAGATGCCTTTTAATCCTCAGTTACCTTTCTTAGTGACATTAGAGCTACCGGATGTGTCCAAATTGACCAATGATCCGATTCTCCATAATCCGTATTGGCCTCCGGTTCCAACAAAAATTCCTGGTGACTGTCCAAAGTTTGAAGGAAAAGCTGGAGAAGATCCGCAAGCCCATGTCATGACTTACCACCTATGGTGTTCATCCAATTCGTGGCTTGATGATTCAATTCGCCTTCGCCTTTTTCAAAGGACTCTCACTGGCTCTGCAGCTAAGTGGTACATTGAGCTCAATCGCGGATCCTTTCAGGATTTCAACTCGTTGGCTATGGCATTTCTCACACATTTTCAGTTGCCCATTCGGTACGAAACGGGCACACATCTCCTCACATCCTTAAGACAGACCACGGCTACGCATATTTCCGATCATATCCATGAATGGAGACGTCGTAGACGTATGATCAAATTTTGGATTCCCGACCAATTGCTTACTGATTGGTTTACGACTTCGTTCGTTCCTACAATAGCCCGGGACATCGCCATGGGAGCGTGTGTCACTGAAGAGCAAGCTGTCGCGCGTGCTCAGTACCTTGACTTAGTCTATTCTCAGTCAGGTACATTGTATGATTATCTGCCAGATGCCCCTAGAACAGGAACATCCAAACCTCCGCCAACACCAACTGTTGACGGTATTATTGGTTCTGTTAATACATCCTCTAAAAAACATTCCGCGAACCCTGAGAAGAAAAAATCCACTGCTTCAAATGAACAACCTTCTCAGGTCACCCCCACTCCAAATGTTACTTCCGAGGTCAATGCTGTTCAATCTACTACAGCTGACAAAGCCTCGAAAGGAAAAAAGA
>Ga0115848_100926_pt1 | contig 12100 bp, 12 predicted proteins | sample InSIn3gowninarea_FD_83862 | JGI IMG/M metagenome (GOLD analysis project Ga0115848, IMG submission 83862) | reverse complement strand
AGCTTTACACGAAAATACAATACTAATTTTACTATTGTGGTATCTTACGGCCCAATATATAAGCGGCTCTGTTATCGCTAATGTCTTGACAACTAAATTTGCCTTAGTTGCAGCCGCGACTTCATCTGCTGCATAGTTAGGAATGGCGTTCACGTCAATATAGTAGCCAGCGAGACTTGCAGTATCATTTGCAGTCAAACCTAAACCATTAGTTAATGCTACAATTGCCTGAACTTTAGGGATTTGCTGATTGGGGAAGAAGAAGTTTCCAGGATACCCAGACATAAATCCAGTTTCATAAGCTTCCTGAATTGCAGAAATAGCCCAATAGTTGGCAGGTACATCACTAAATCCTCCTGTACTTAGCTGCCGAACCAGATTTTGATTAAAAGCTTTTTGAATCATAGCTGCAAATTCAGCACGACTGACAGGCTGTTTGGGTTTAAAAGTGCCATTAGGAAAACCTGTAATTATATTCCTCTCGGTTAAAGCAGAAATAAATGGACGTGCCCAATAATTTGCTCTAACGTCAGAAAAATAACGTGCTGTAGCTATGTTTTGACTTCGATTCGTAGTTTGGATTGCTTGAGCGTTGGCTGGTTCAGCAATAACTGTAGGGGCAACACTAGTCGTTACCACTCCAAAAGCGAACAATGTAAACTTGATGAAAGACCAATTAAATAAACTACGCATGGTAAATTCCTTCTAGGAAACTTGAATAATCGATATGAATTCAAAAATCTTAACTAACAAATACTAAGTCAAATACAACGGAAACATCTTAAATGTGTAAAAACATGCCATATTAAACCATTCACGGAGTTTATTTGGTATTTTAAGCAAAAATGAGTTTAGTCAAATAACCTTTTTACTTGTATGCAATGAATAAAGTATTTGTTAGTCAGTTTTTAGTTAAGTCCAAAACCAAAGTATATTTAGTAACAATTTAAATATAAATAGTGGAAAACTCGTGGAGAAATCAAATATTTTGCTTATGAAATAACATATAGGACTACCCTAAAAATTTTTGGAGCGCGAAACTGAGAAAGAAGATTTTATTATTCAACGGTTTATTCCTTGGCTAGAGGATGTACTTCTAGTTGGGTTAGACCAATGAAGAAAGCAACTTTAGTACTTACGAAAACGCTAAATAGCTTTTTAATAAGGCTGGATTCATTGAAAGCCAAGGCATCTATCACAATATCATTTTGGAGTATCGGCTCAATAAGTTGAGGTAAGTAGTAATAATTCGGCATAAATCAGTTATAAATCAGATAAATAACTCAAGCCATGCGGGCGCAGAGCGCCCGCAGCGCCACATAGCCGTACTTTAAATAATCTATTACTAATTAAATTGAACGCTTAGTATATTTTTTCTCGCCTCTTCAAACGTATCTAGTCTAAAAATACGTTAGCAAGCGTGGTTACTACCAGATGGAAGAACTAATTCAATGCTTTCAAAATAGATAAAACAGCCATACTAACAGCACTGCGCCAGAAGTCAAATTTTGACGCACGGCTTTGCACGAGACGTTATACAGTGTAGTGAGTTTTGAATTTCACTTCAGGCTAATTTATTCGTATTTATCCTGTATTTATTAGTAATTCCTCTTGCCATAATGCAGTTTGAGAAATTATTAAAGATTTTTCCCTAATAATAGTGGCTAAAGATGGAATTTTACTTCTGTGAGAAATACGGTCGCGCATATATTCAAGAAAGCTGATTCCTAATTTACGAGTTGTTGCGACAAGAGACATAAAAATATCCCAAGCCTTAGTGCCCTCGCTGGTCTGAGTTGCATAGCTAATATTACGCCCCTGCACCATTGTTCTAGCAGCTAGTTCAGCAGGATTATTATGTAATGGTAATTCCGGATACTCTAAAACTAAAAGCAACTCGTCCGCTTTTGCTGCTGTTAATCGTTTTCGTTCATCTAACTGCTTATAACCCGTATCAGTACCAAAAAGTTCCCAAAATATGAATGCTAGTTCGAGTTTTCTTTTTTGGTTTGGAGAATCTCTATAAGCCAGTAATTCTCGGTAGTAAACCCAAAACTCATCCAAAAATTTATCTAAAATTATTTGATGACAACCAACGCTCGTGACTTAATTTTTTATAATGCCGAGCTTCATGTACCCAGCACAAGGCTAAATTATCAGTCAGTAACTTAAATTGGGGCGCGTCGTCACAGACACTCATTCTGTACCACTGGAATCTGATCTTGTTGATGATAAAAAGCAATTGCTGCTGCTTCTAAGACACGAGTACGATGTTGAGAACCAAGTTTGCTTAAATATGTATCTAGTAGAGAACTAAGCTCCTCTAGAGTGAATACTTTCCCTTGAGGCAATAATTTGATTTTATTACTCCACTTGGTCGGTACATGTAGGCTGTCCAGTAGCTCATAGGTAAGTGGACTTAGGATAAACTCAAGTTCTTGCTTGTTCTGTAATACCCCTAGTACACTTAATCTATCTTTTTTTGGGGTCGTAGAATAGACTGTATATAACGGGTTACAAATTACATTTGTAGTGTGATTTACTCCTTTGACGCGCGCGCTTGTTTGGTCAAAGTGGTGCCAGGTACTACTGGCTAGTCCCTCTATGTACGCTTCGTTTAACTCAACTTCAAAATCACCTTGTTTTTTTATTAGCAGATTAGATAAATAACCCCCTGACATTGAAATACCAATATTCTCTAAAAACTCTAACAGTTTTGCTTGAGTCATGTTGCCTCCGTAGTAAAGGCTCATAACTAAGGCTTTTATTCCTGGCCCAAACTCTCCATCGTAACCTGCTGGCAGTGGTGCCAAAAATGTTTTACCTTGTGAAGGTGAGTAATATTTTTGTTTTAGGAATAATACATTATCGGTTTCAAGTGAGATGTCTTGAATGATTACTTCTTCATAACCTTTAAATACTGCATCGTCCGGTAGGTCGGACAGGGGATATTCTAATATTTCCTTTCTGTCTATTTTTATATCGGCGTTTTTATTGCTTTTAATATGGTTTTTGGGTGTTTTTCGTTCTTTCTCTGACGAGTGGTTGTCTTTAAACCCTTTGGGTTTATTGGCTTTTACATCTGGCTTACCTTGTTCACCCTTAAGCCGATTATTTTCGTCTCGAAGTTTTTGATTTTCTTCCTCCAGTTGTTTCGTTTTTGCTTGTAGCTGCTCTATCAGGTTGAGTAACATTTCTAATTTACGACGCAAAGACTCATCTGCAATCCCTGATGGGTCGATAGTTTGCAGTAATGTCTCTACTGGTTTTTCCGGTGATGATTTTTGCGTCATGCGTTATATTTTATAACGCTATGCCTACTTTGCTCTCGAACCCGCGTTTTTTATCTGGTTTCTTACTATTGTTCTATTGAGTGACAACAGTCCTGCCTATACGCACGGTGCAACCTCATACGTTTTACTCGTGTAATAGTGGTAAATAATTTTTTATTTAATGCACGCGATCGCATGACTCTCCGGGTGAATGCACCCGGAGTCGTGTAACCCGTAACTTGGGTTACTATTATTACATGCGCTTACTTTATCCCACGGCATCCTGCCGTTGTGTATTTTCGTCACCCCTACTTATTGAGCGGATACATTTTGGATAATAATGAAAAATTACTAATTAAGTATCAAAGACTTACTGCTCAATCGGTAGTGCTTGGTTAAAATTGAAAGATAAAAATACACTCGAAGGAAGTATAAAATTTTATCGAGGAGATGGTTGGTTGGCAAGACATTAGCGATAACAGAGCCGCTTATATATTGGGCCGTAAGATACCACAATAGTAAAATTAGTATTGTATTTTCGTGTAAAGCTTAATCCCATGCCTGATAAAGTTGAAATAACTGTATTTTCGAGGAGCGCGATCGACCAGGATGGGTGGCTGAATCCTACTTTCTGACAAAGTTAGACGGGTCTTGATCTTGTCGATGCTTAGTAGGAATAGGGGCTGGCTGTCCATCACCTGCAAGGGAGGCAGTTTTCTCCAGGGATTCCCTCAGCCGCTTGGCTGCGTAGATAGACATATCTCGGGGTACATTAATGCGATCGCGCAAATATCGTAGAGCGACATCAGAACCCGATGGAGGTACGCAGTCTTCACCAGTCATCATGTGTGTTAAAGCACAACGGAGGGCTTGATCGAACAATTCATCATCGACGGGGTTGACTCGGATAATATTGATGCGGTGGTCGATAGTTCGTTTAAGAGCTTCCGTGCGGGAGTTTTCGGGTTCTGGATAAGTAACATCTGGTAGCCCAAACCAGGGACCGTTATCGACCCGCGCTTTATTGAGAAGCATCTGGGTTTCGCCATTTTCCCAACAGCCCCCCATCTGAGGCGGCAAATCATGTACGTGCGTGTGAAAGTCGCTCTGGGTACCGCAGTAAGTAGGTCGGCTTTCCATCGCCGCAAACCATGCTCTCAAGCGAGGGTTTTCCTCCCGCAGCGAGTAGCCTTTGTAATAGTAAAGGCTCGCATTCATCCGTTCGACATAGGGCGTAAAGATGACATCGACGGTGCCAAAGCCAGATAGAAAGTAAGGTACTGGGGTACGACCCAGAGCGTCCTCGACCTTAGCCACCACTCCTATAAATTGTTCTCGGTTGCGTTGTTCTTGTTGAGAGGAACCTGCTGGATAGCACAGCCAAGCGCACCAGGCTCTAAATAAAAGTCGTTCTAATTGACGTAGAGGAAGCACCGTGCGGTCTTCCATCCCTTGGCTTAATGGACCAAAAACCTTTTCCAAAGCGAGTAAAATATCATCGCTTTCCTTAATAATCCGCCCATCTAACTCGATCGCGGGGAGCATTCCTGATGGTACTTTACGTTTGTACCAATTTTCTTTCTCCCCATAGCAGAACATTGTCACTTTTTCGATGCGGTAGGGAATCTGTTTTTCCTCTAACCATAACCAAATTTTTTGACAGTAAGGACACCAGGCGTGGTTATCGCGGTACAGCGTTACCCGCACATCAGATTCGGACTGACCAAACAAACGTAACCTTGCTCTCGCGTTGGTGAGACCATTGACGGTATCTATCTGATAGTCCGTGAGGCTTTCTAGTTCATGCCAGCTTAGGGGTGCGGTAGTCATGGGGTAGTTACGTAGGGCAATACTTAGGACTCTTCTTGACTTTACAATATTTTCAATTACAGTCAATAAATTGGCAAGCGGGCAAAAATTTGGCAATCGACAAAAAGTCGATGATATTCGCAATCTACCTTATGTACCACACTGTACAGAGAACATGAGTTTTAAATACCGTCCCCGGTTTAAGGTCATAAAAAGGAAATTCCGGTTCTGTACAACCAATACAAGGCATTCCAGCGCGAGTTTTGGATGATACGCGATTCCAGAGGATGCGGTTGCAGGAAGAATGGGTCATAGGACCGCGACAGCCCAAGTCGTAGAATAGACAACCTTTACGCTGACCAAAGTCACCTGTGGATGCTTTATAAGCAAAGTGAATGTTGCGAGTACATCCGGTTTGAGTAAAGGTTTTGAAGAAGGTTTGGGGACGGTGGAGTTCGTCGAGAGCAATATCACCAATGCGTCCGGTTGCGATCGCAACTAAAATTTGTGTAATCCAATCGGGATGCGAAGGACACCCAGGAATGTTAATTACAGGCAAACCTGATTTAGCGCGGAAATCTTTGCCTAAAAATCCACCTTCCTCGCGTTTGAGGAATTGCAATCCAGTAGATTGGCTGGGGTTGGGAGACATTGCCGGAATTCCCCCCCATGTCGCGCAGTCACCTACCGCTACCACGAAGTTGGCAACTTTCGATAAGTCCCACAACCAATCTTTCATCGGACGGTCGGCAAATCTGTTCCATTCCCCCGTTCCATTGGGTGCGTTGATAACCGAACCTTCAAATACAAGGATGTCGAGTGGTGTATTGCCTAGTACGCAATTCCACAACAAATTTTGCAGGTTTTCTCCGAGTTCGAGTCCTAGTGAAGGATGCCAAAGTAATTTGATGCCAAAGTCCGCGATTAAATCGCAGGCTGTGGGTTCTTCGGCATTGAGAAATGACATGGTATTGCCCGAACAAGCACCACCTTGCAGCCACAGTAAGTTAGTCATCTGCTGTCTATATTTTTGGATTGTTTGCTCTGTGCGATTTAGGTAATGGAAAAAAAGATGAAGTATATTTCATACTTCAATTTTTGCATTTCATCTTTATAAGGGTGTATCGCCGATTTTTACTATTTATTGTTTTATATCAAGTATCGGGTAATTATATTGTATGCGATTAAATCTTTTTGTACTTCTACAAATATATAAAGCTATTCAAGTTTTTGTTATACGTTATGCAATAACAATTAATAATTATAAAATAAGTAGTATTACAATAAAGATCGACTGGAACCGCTCTAGAAAATCTACGTCAATGATGATTTTTTCGATTAAATAGCTACTGTATTGAGATATACAAAATATTTTATGTGCTAGAGATTTTAGGTATTGAGTACATGGCATTTAGTGAAAGCGAGTTATTACAAGCTTGTTGGTTAACTCTATATAGAAAGTGTAGTGATTATAGAAACAGTTTGGTACTGACTCTATCTTAAATATTTTTAATTTACCTCTAGAAATTTCTAAATTGATTGTTCTATTATTGAAGGTGAATTAATTATTCAAATCTCAAGGCTTTCGATAAATATGGGGAAAAGGAGAGCCACGTTATAAGGGTAAGGAATAAATTTCTATTTAAAAGCATTTGTATCAGACGATGCTGCCTGCAAGACGCTTCTTAATACTATGTAGGTTTTGGGGAAATTAGAAACCCGGATTCTTAGATAATCCGGGAATAAGCCCCCTCGACTATTCTTAATCAACAAGTATTGAGATGCTCCTAACCCGTATAAAGAAGCAGTTAATTTATAGTGTGAAGATAAATGTTGAATAGCAATTTTATTAACAAGTTATATCAACAGTAAAAAAACTCAATCGTTCCCATTGTGAGATAACAGTAGTTATGTTCCCTAATATTACAGATGCAGCAGTAAAGGCGGCAATGGAAGCAGTAGCATCCTCTGGAACGACAGAAGAAAAGATTCAGATGTTAATTGAGTTGGCACAGGGTTTTCAGAAACAGCCGAAAACAGCTTCATATTTGCGAAATGCTGTGTCACTTTACTACCAAGCGTATGAATTATGTGGTGACGACTATCCTTTGTGGAAAGCAAGGGCAAAGGTTGGCATGGCTAGTACGTTGCAAGTTATTCCTAATTCGGGAACAGATTTACTTTTGCAAGCGAAAGCTGGTTATGAAGAAACTTTGCCAATTTTGCTTTCTTTAGCTACTAAAGAGGAAGTCGCAGAAGTGCAAATGAACTTGGGGTTAGTATTACAGTCGCTAGCTAACTTCAATCTCGCACGGATGACAGATAGTATTAAAGCATACCAAGAAGCATTGGAGGTATTTACTTGGAATAAATTTCCTCAAGAATACGCGATATTGCATAATAATATTGCGATCGCATACCTATCGATACCGCTATCACCGGATAAAGAGTCTTTACGTCATGCCTTAGCGGTACAGTCGTTTGAAAATGCACTTGAGCATATTAACTTGATAGACCATCCGAGAGAATATGCAATGCTCCAAAATAACTTGGGTAATGCGTTGCAGTACTTACCCAGTCAGCACCGGATTGAAAATAACCAGCGTGCGATCGCATCTTACGATGAAGCGTTAAAAGTACGCAATAGCCACGATACTCCCCTCGAATACGCTAACACTATCGCTAACAAAGCCAACGTTTTATCAAATCTTCCTGATAACTTAGAATACCCAGAATTAGGAAACTCAGAAAACTTAAGTAAAGCGAGTAATTACTATCAACAAGCATTAGAAATATTTGCTCAATATGAACAGATTGAGCAAGTAGAAATAGTTACTCAGGCACTTGCAGAACTTGGGGTCAGCAAATTCTAATATTTATAATAAGGCTCGTCGTAGTTACGATAGCGTGTCAAATATAGTGCGCTAAAGCGCAACTACAAGCCTCTTTTCTACTCCCTATTCCCCACTCCCTACTCCCTCTCAAGGAAAAAACTCATGGACGAAATTATCAACGACCCACTTATTAACAAATTAATAACGAGTTTAGTAGCAGGTGATATAAACTTTGCAACAGGAATAGTTTGGCTAATCGTAGCTACAATAGTATCGATGGCAGGCGGTGCTATTGGTGGTTTAATATTAGCTAGAAAAGATTTAGGTTACGAACTATCTGCCATTTTAGGCGGATTTTTTGGTCCCGCAGGTGTAATTCCAACAATGTTGTTAGGACTTGCTATTCTTAACATACTTACACATACATAAGGAGAAATAAATGCTAGAAATAGCATGGTTTGCGACAAGGCTGTTTATGAAGGGAAAGCTGTTACGCGACCCCGTTCAATTTATCAAACTAATTTTTTTTGGTACTGCCGTTGGTCTAACGCTATTTTTATCGCTGGCACAAATGCAAACACCATTAGGAATTACAGTAGTTGTATCGAGTTTACTAACAGGTATGGTAATGCCATATTTATTTCATGACTTTAAAATGAAATAACTAACCAATTCACTCATGAAGTAAAATGCCCTAAACCTTACTAATGACAACAAGCACATGACAAATGACAGTACTTATCAAACCAGATGAAAGTTTAGAAGAATTAGTTCAAGAAATTAGTAGATTTGAAGCAATTATAGCTGAATGGGATGAAAGTCAGCGTGGTGTTGCTGTCGGTTTAAAACGGGCAATTGAGGCATTACATAAAGTCGCTTTAACTCGAATTGTCAAAAGTGTAAAGCAGCAATCAATGCCTGCTTTACAAAATGCTGTTCAAGACGAAATAGTATATGGTGTATTGCTGTACCATGAACTAGTAAAACCACCTACTCGACCATTAGTAGATAGAATTAAAGCCGCAATTGAAGCTGTTCGCCCAAGTTTACAAAGTCACAATGGTGATGTCGAACTAGTGACGGTGAAAATGCCAAATACTGTTGAAATCAAATTATTAGGTAATTGTAGTAATTGTCCAACTTCAAAATTGACATTATCAGAAGCGATTGAAACTACAATCAAGGAATATTGTCCGGAGATTACTAAAGTTGTTGCAGTAAAGTGAGTAATTATAACTTTGAATGTATATATAAAAATACACGCAAGGTGCGTTAGCGACAGCGTAACGCACCATCCATCATGTCTCAATGGGTTATTTTGTGGTTCAACATAAAGATTTTTTAGAACCACAAAGGCTTGCCCTCGAACCCTTCGCTTCGCTCGAGGGTAAACTCCGTGAAGAGACACGAAGGACACAAAGAAGAAGTATATTTTAGTTCGACCTTGATAGGTCTAAGATACCTTGTTGGATTTCGTGAAGGGATGTCTAACTTCCAAAAATCTAGGAATCAGTTTCGCCAAAATTTGTATGTGCCACAATCAATGACAACTCCAATTAAAGTTACTTTAGGGCAATCAAAAAAACAAAATCAAGAGAATAACCCTACTTCCCCATTTTCAATTACAGGTGCAGAAGTCATTTTAGGTAAAAAAATCCAAACCGAAATCTCAACACCTGTTATACCCAGCGCAGTTGAAATGTTTGGTCCTCGTGGTGCTTGTTTAGTATCGTCCGGTTTATGGGTAGCAGATACCGGACACCATCGATTACTAGGATGGAAAAGTATACCAACACGAGATAGTCAGCCTGCGGATTGGGTAATAGGACAACCTGACTTTTTTCAGGAAGGACAAAATGCTAAAACTACACCAGGTCGAACAACATTAAACGTACCAACAGGTATTTGTGGTTGTGGTGAAGGATTAGCTGTTGCCGATGCATGGAATCACCGTGTTTTAATTTGGAAAAAAGTTCCAGAAGATAATAATGTTCCAGCAGATTTAGTATTAGGTCAAGCGAATTTTAACGATTGCCAAGCTAATCGAGGGCAACAAACACCTACAGCTACAAGTCTTAACTGGTGTTATGGAATATTTTATCACCAAGGAAAATTATTTGTTGCCGATACAGGGAATCGGCGAGTATTAATTTGGAATGAATTGCCAAGCGAAAATGGTCAACCTGCCGATTTAGTTTTGGGACAACCCGACATGATTTCTCGGAATGAGAATGGTGGTGATAGTCCCTCAGCTTCGAGTATGCGATGGTGTCACGATATCACCTTTTGGAAAGAAAATTTAGTTATCACCGATGCTGGAAATAATCGTGTCATGATTTGGGAGGGAATGCCTACAGAAAATAATCTGCCATGTGTTGCTGTTTTGGGACAAAAAAACTTTAATTTAGTTGAATTAAATCAGGGAGTTTACTTTCCCAATCCTAGTAGTTTAAGTATGCCTTATGGTATTGATACTATTGATGATTGGTTAATAGTAGCCGACACTGCAAACTCGCGTTTATTAGGATGGAGAAAACCAGACATTCTTCAATCATTAATAGGTAAAGATGCTGATGTACTAGCTGGACAATATGACTTTTATAGTAAAGGAGAAAACCGCGACTTTAAATTACCCAAACGTGATAGTGTAGATTGGTGTTATGGAATTAAAATTTATGGTAATACTGCAATAATTTCTGATTCAGGAAATAATCGAATCTTGCTCTGGAAAATGCATTGAAGAAGGAAGAAGACGGGAGAAAGAAGTTAGAAGACGGGAGAAAGAAGTTAGAAGACGGGAGAAAGAAGTCGGAAGAAAGAAGTTAGAAGGCAAAAGTATAAATAAGAAATGCGCGTTGTTTAAAGCGAGCGTAAAAATAAATAATTCTAGCATTCCTAAATCATTTGTAAAAACTTATATTCCCTCTTACTCTGTGTACTCTGTGTCTCTTTGGTAAATTTTTCAACCAGTTTTTCACGAATCATTTAGGATTGCTATATACCGACTAGGAACTTGCAGCAAAGCGCGAAGCAGTATTAAGTTTTGTGTAAAAGGTCCTTGTTTTAATCTGACGTTTTTAAACGTGGATATCTTCTGCCTCCTTCCTTCTGTTTCCTTTCTCTACCTTCATAAATTACTTACTTAATTCACATTCTCATCCTCAAAAAATAAATGATAGCTGAAGAAATTCGGATTAGCGGTATAGTTCAAGGAGTTGGATTTCGCCCAACAGTTTATCGTATTGCTAAAGCACTTGGTTTACGTGGAGAAGTTTTTAACGACGGAGAGGGTGTATTGATTCGGGCATTAGGAAGTGAAAAATCTTTAACACAATTTGTTCACCAATTACAACAAGAATGCCCACCATTAGCAATAATTAATCAAGTAACGCGAACTCGCTACACAGGTGAATTAGACTTTAATGACTTTGCGATCGCTCGCAGCGTTAATAATACAATCAAAACAGAAATTCCCCCTGATGCTGCCACCTGTACGCAATGTCAAACCGAAATTTTCGACCCCTTTAGTCGCTGGTTTCGTTATCCCTTCACCAACTGTACGCATTGCGGACCGCGCTTAAGTATCATTCGCGCCATACCTTACGACCGCGATCGCACTAGCATGGCAAATTTTGCCATGTGTCCCGAATGCAGCCAAGAATACAGCGACGTTACCAATCGTCGCTTTCATGCCCAACCTATAGCTTGCCACATCTGTGGACCGAAGGCATGGTTAGAACGTGCCGACGGCAAACCTTTTACAGTTACCATGTTCTCAATGCTAGATGATGTTGATGCAGTTTGTACTCTGTTGCAAAAAGGAGAAATTGTTGCCATCAAAAGCGTCGGTGGAATTCATCTGGAATGCGATGCTCGCTATCCGATTTAATTTTCTTCATCTTAATAAAGGTGCGTAAGTTATGAGTAGTGAGGTTATTGGATATGCTAGAGAATCGAGCGATAAGCAAGAGATGGAAGGAAACGCGCTTACAAAGCAAATTCGTAGATTGCGCGATGCAGGTGCGGCACGAATATTTTACGATATAGCCCAACGCAGTAACAACAAACGCGATGGGCTTTTGCAGTGTCGGCTACTATTAACCAATCATCAATAGTATCAATACCATAAGGCATACTTAAACTACTAGGATTGGGAAAGTAAACTCCCTGATTTAATTCAACTAA
>Ga0115848_100925_pt1 | contig 12111 bp, 10 predicted proteins | sample InSIn3gowninarea_FD_83862 | JGI IMG/M metagenome (GOLD analysis project Ga0115848, IMG submission 83862) | reverse complement strand
CTATCGCTAGGCAGTATACTATCAATGTCAGGTTGTATTTCATCCTGCATGGGTGGTTAAGAAGAAATTAATTTGCCTTGCCCTCTTTTCATTTCTTTATTCTTTGAAGTTATTTCTTTTGAATGGTCAATCATTAAACTAAGTTGGCCCCTTTTTGGCAATTTTTCTATTTTTATTGCCTTTATTTTTTCTTGGGCTCTTTTCAACGGTGGCTTCCATGCAAAGTCAACCTGTCTTTCGCAGGCCTTTCCTGTGTACACTCATATTTTTTCAATACTAAACAAAATCTCACGGGCAACGGTTCTTACATGCACAAACCCCCCATAGTGACATAAATATGTCGATGACAAAGTTTATGGGAGAACATCTCACCAAACTCAAATATACATGTGAAATTACAATTCAATAAGCTCATGCATGTGTGTGCGGAGGCATATATAAAGTCGAATCTATAAAGCAAATCAAGTTCGAAACAACTCCATAAACATGGTTAAGATCAATTTAAGTATCTAAAGTCATAACTAAATTTCCTATACTCATGGGAATTGCAGAGTGAATTGGATTCAAACACATCAATATGCCACATTAAATGTGTAAAACTAAAATACAAAAAAACCCCAAAAAAATTGTATTTTTCAAAAAAAAATTCCAAACTAAAATCTTTTTGTATTTATCAAAAGTTTTTGCAAAATAAAATCTCTTTGTATTTTTCCAATATGACTCAATAAAAGGAAAATACAATACAAAAGATACACATGTCATAACACTAGAAAACATATATCAAGAAGCCAACTAGAGTATGGCAAACAAAATCATGCAAGCATTCATCCATAAGATATAGCATGTGAAAAATCATGTGCAGGCATGTGAGAATATACAAGTCTAACATCTAGCTCCTCCAAAACGGATTTTTTAACTCAAATAGGTGTATACTTAACGCGTCGAGTTTTGGAAACCAAGGGAACACCAGACTTCAACTTCCTAAGACATCTTCCAAGATCATAACAAAAGGGCCTAAGGTGACCTTTCCTACCATAATGTGAACATGTGTAAACCCGAGGAAGGTTATCTATGGGTTGACCGTTTCTAATGTCCTTGGATGTGGTTGACCCTCTAAAACAAACAATGGTCTTGACTTTGACACTGGAAGCATTAAAACATGTGAGCCACTACCATCACTACTAAAACTACTCGAGTCTTTTAAATCATTTTTTAACTTCAAAATTTAAGATTAAATCAAAGAATTTGACTCTTCAAGTTTTAGGGACTCCTTCTTTAAATTTTTGGTCATTCCTAGAAGTTTATCTCGCTCCTTATCCCTAAGAGTCTTCTCACGTGCCTTATAATCATTAATTATTTTATCACTGTCTTCATTGGCATAAATAAAAACCCTAAAAATCTTAGAGTCTTCTATTTCTTTCTCTAGAAATCGATTTCTATCATCACTCTCTTTCTTAGAAAATTCTAAATTTTTAAACTCATGGTCTATATCCACAAGAATCTCATGAAAGAAATCTCTTTGAGTTTAAACAGTTTGCAAAAGATCCATAGCATCTTCAAAACGAAAATTTTCATTTTTAAGAAACTCAATTCTTTTAGCAAACTTCAAATTCAAAGGATTTAAGTCGTCAAAACAAGGGGAATCTATCGAGAGAAAAACAAATAAATCAACACCAAAGAGATGAAATAAAAACCACTCTAAAACAGCACTTAACAAGGATCTACACGATAAATTAGTGCAACCCGCTCTGATACCACTTCTAAGATATGGTGTCAGTGGGGAAAACTCTTTGAAAAATCAGTGTCACACGATAACTTGGTGTAATCTGCTTTGATATGCCCTGATACCAATTGAGAATGCGGAAATAAATGTGCTCAACAAGGACGGTCACAAACAAAAATTCTAATTTTTATCCTGAACAATTTTATCTTTTTATCCTAAACATACATCTATGTGATAAAACAGATAAAGCAAACCAAGCATTCAACAAAGGCCAAGTTTTTGGAAAAATCCCTTTTGGTCAAAACCTTTATTTAGCACTTCAAAAATATTACAAGATAGTCGGCTTACAAACTACTTGATAACGGCCAAAAGTATAATGTGCTAGTCTTCCCAAATCTCCAAAGAAAACCACTTAGTCCAGAGCAGTCCACACGTGAACTTCCAAGCTCGGTATCCACCGATTAGCCTTTATCTTCAGTAGTGAGATCCCTCGAGAATCATAATAGTCAGCTATGGAGATGCTTTCTCCACAAATGTGTATGCAAGATATTAAAAATTCTTAGGGTTTAAATAAATTCACAAGAATAATTTGCAGGATGTATGTTGTGAATTAAAAGTGTTTTGAAACACTAAACAAAGAAGAACTTTTGCAAAATATATGAAGAAACGGATCTGGAAAAAGTCTTAAAAAATCTGAACACGAAGCAGGTATTTATAGGGCGTTCATAAATTTTGAGGTGACGACTCATTCGAACGAAATTGAGTCTCATTCAAACGAGAAAAGCAACTCGTTAGAATGAAATAAAGTCTCGTTTGAACGAGAAGACAATCTCATTTGAACAGGTTTCAAACGACCTTCTAACGAGTCAAAACAGTAAGCCATCGATCGATGGTCATTAGATAAAAACTTCAAATGACCCTTCTAACGAAAATTCACTCTCGTTTGAACGAGGTTTAAAATAAAAAAATTATAATTAAAATAAAAAAAAAACTGTTCGTTTTTAATAAAAATAAACATCCCAAAAATAAAGTATGTGAATTAATTTAAACACTAAATTATTTTATACATTTATGGGATGTCGGGAAGTCACGAGTGTTAATGTCGGTTTACCGTGACGGTACGTGACGGTTTGTAACGGGATGAGCCAAACTCGCCTAAAGTAATAAAAGGCCTATATTATGAGCAATATCATAAATCTTGCTCTTACATATTAACAAAAATGATCGTTTATTAGAGGAAGATTATATAATAGACCCAAAATCCACAAGTAATTTGATTATACAAAAGCTAAGAGGGCAAGGCAAATTAATTTCTTCTTAACCACCCATGCAGGATGAAATACAACCTGACATTGATAGTATACTGCCTAGCGATAGTTGGATTATTATCAATGGTCGGGATACGCATGTCACTTATACTAGACCACAAGTGGATCTACATCATAGTAGGAGAGTCAATCTTAGTTGATATAATATAATAATGTGTTTGTCCAGTCAATTTAATAGGAGGGACATATGATAAGCCAGTCGCATCCTTGGGATCAAGCTTATGCGTGATAAAAAAATAGGATGTTGGGCATTATCCCAAGCCACTTATATTGATGATCTGACCAGGAAGTGTTATGCAAAATGATTTTATAAATTATTTACAAAATCTACATACAAAAATTAAAACATGCAAAATAATTTATAATTTGGATGAAACTGACAGGGATAAAAATGCAAAATTTTGGATTGCGGCAAGTGTTAGATACTATGACCTTAAAAAGATTTTTTCCCCCCAATTGTGCTCAACGAACTCAATGGCAAACGTCTCCCAAGATACAACAATTAGACTTGCAAAGGCAGCACTTCAATTTACAAGCCACGGGTGAACCAACAATGCAGAACCCTCATTATACATGGACAGAAAGGAGACACTCTTAATTTTTTATCTGTTTTTTTAGCCAACAAAAATGATAGGGCAGACCACTTATTTATACTAAATAAGTGGTGGTTAAATTCGATTAGGGCTCATCCCAACAGTCATCAATTGTTGGAAGTTAATAAATCAAATTTAACGGAACAGTTGACTCTTCAGGAAATAAAAAATAAATAAAACGAACTTACATAATGGGTCAGAAAAATGAAAAAAAACAAAAACAAAATGGACTCAGAAATAAATAAAAAGTCCAATAAAATTTGTCCCCAAAAGTTTATACTTAGTCAAGACAAAGCCCAAGGCTCACGACCCACGAGCACGAGCCGAGCTGAGCCGAATCAGACCGGGTCAGGCAAGCGACGGCGGCGTGCACGTGCATGTGGGATTAGAAGTCAACCTAAGCCCATGTAAGTCCTCCCTCCTTCAAAGAGTTTGGATACCCTAAAGGCACCAAGCCTTTAAGCCAAAATGGGTTATATTATACTACAGCCATCTTTTACATTCTTCCTATGTGGGATAACGATTATTGCCTTAACACTTCAACCAAGTTCCATGTTCAAAGTGGATACTTTGAGATACAATTTATCATTCATTAATTTATGGTTGTATGAATGTGACTATATCACGTTATACTCCTTATGGAGGAGAACGTGTTACCACTCGAACCGTTTCAAAAGACATGTGGGTCCCATATTAAATTAACCCTGAAGTTGACCAAAATATGATTTTATCAACCTAAATAAAATGCATAAATTCTAACAATCCCCCACATGAATAAAAATTGGTTGGATCAACATAAATGACTATGGATACACTAAGAGATTGCTATAGAAAAATTTATGTATCGGGAGAGATAAATTTTGGACTTGAATATTCACTAGTGAGAGACTATCGAATTTACTTACAGATAAGTGAACGCGATGTCTTTAATTGCTCAGTGTTTTGAGTAAATCAAGTCAAAAAAACTTCATATAGTAATTTTTCAAACAAAGTTGGTTCTTTCGGTTGTGTTCATTTTGGCCCTAAACAATTCCTAGTTTCATGAGTGTTTTAGACAGTTTTAGCCTTTAGAATTTCACATAGAAGCGGCCCCTTCACACTCGCATAGGTGACTTCCCATTAAAAGTATCCTACTATACCCTACTTGAATTTTCAAAGTATAGGAGTCATTAAAATCTAAGCTTTTCCTTACTTACTTCGTAGGGAACATTGTTTTATCATAGGAATAGGTATGAGTTTGAAACTCATCAGTGCTCTTTTCAAAGAGTCGGTTAAGATTCGGTTGTCCCTTTGAGCCTAGATCTTAGGCTCTTTAGTCAACTAGGTAGGTTTCCCATCATGACAACTCTTTATTCTGTAGGCTTTAGTCCCATTCCCCTTGATAAATTATACAATTGCTCTCTATTTTACCCTTTGGTTAACGGATCCGCTATATTGTCCTTAGACTTAATATAATCAATGGATATTATTTCATTATGGAGAAGTTGTTTAACGGTATTATGTCTTCGACGTATATGTCGAGACTTACCATTATACATATGACTCTGTGCTCTGCCAATTACCGATTGACTATCGCAATGTATGCAGATTGCGGACACGGGTTTTGGCCACATTGGAATATCCTCTAAAAAGTTTCAAAGTCATTCTAGTTCTTCTCAAGCTTTATCTAAATCTATAAATTCAGACTCCATAGTTGACCTAGCAATGCAAGTCTGTTTTGAGGATTCCCAAGACACCATTGCACTACCAGTTGTAAATACATAACCATTTGTGGATTTAGAATCCTTTGAATCAGTTATCTAATTAGCATCACTATATCCTTCAAGTACAGCCGGACATCTAGTGTAGTTCAATCCATTATTAAGAGTACATCGTAGATATCTAAGAACCCTTATTATGGCTTTCCAATGGTCTTCACCAGGATTACTTGTATACCGACTCAATTTACTAACTGAGTAAGTAATATCTGGACGAATGCAATTCATGACATACATTAAACTGCTTATGATACGAGAATATTTCAATTAAGATACACCATTTTCAATATTTTTATATAAATGAATTTTTGGGTCAATAGGTGTTTTAGCGATGCTATCACTACCTTTATCAAACTTATCGAGTATCTTCTACATATAATGATATTGAGACAAGACAAGTCCTTCCGATGTCTTAGAAATTTTAATTACTAATATAACATCGGCAATATCCATATCTTTCATATCAAATTTGCTTAGTAGATTTAATGATATTTTTATTATTTCCAATAATAATCATATCATCTACATAGAGACAGACAATGGCATAGCCACTTGTAGTGTTTCACACTTATCACACTGATTTAGTTTAAATGAATTTGACATCATTACATTGTCAAATTTCTCCTGCCATTATTTGCATGCTTGTTTTAATCCATAAAGGGATTTAACAACTTTACACACCTTCTTTTCTTTTCCTGGAACATTAAACCCTTCTGGTTGTTCCATGTATATCTCTTCATTTAATTCTCATTTAAGAAGGCAGTTTTTACATCCATTTGATGTATCTCAAGATTATATAATGTTGTAATAGCCATTAACATTCGAATGGATGTTATTCTCGTAACATGTGAGTAAGTGTCAAAGTAATCCAATCCTTCCTTTTGTATATAGCCTTTAGCTACAAGTCTAGCTTTGTATTTATCAATTGATCCATCAACCTTTAATTTTATCTTGAATATCTACTTCCATCCAAGAGGTTTACATCCTGGTGGAAGGTCAACCAATTCCCGCGTATGATTTTTCATGATGGATTCAATTTCACTATTGATAGCCTCCTTCCAAAAAGGGGCTTCTGGAGTCGATACCGCTTCTGCGAAGTTTTTAGGCTCACTTTCTAACATATATGTTAGAAAATCTAGACCAAAAGACTTTGAAATCTTTGTCTTTTGGTTGTGTCTTGGTTCGAGGTCATCATCTTTCTCAATATATTCATTTTTTATATTATTTTGAGGACTACTAGATGCAGTATCATAAGTTCTTTTACAAGAACTTGAATCAACCACTTTTTTGTTAAGAAATATATCTTCAAAGAAATATGCATTCCTAGATTCAATTATAATATTTACGTGTATATAGAAATCGATATGCACTACTATTAATTTCATAACCAATAAATGTGCAATCAACAGTTTTTTATCCTTCTTAATCCTTTTAGGATCAAGAGCCACTACCTTTGTAAGACACCCCCACACTTTGAGGTATTTGTAGGAAGGTGTTCGACCTTTCCATAATTCATACGATGTCTTTTATGATTTCATATGAGGCATTTTATTAAGAAGGTAGTTTGCAGAAAGCAAAGCTCCCCCTACAAGTTCTGAGGAAAACCCGAACTTATTAACATAGCACTCATCATATCTTTTAGAGTTCGATTTTTGCGTTCCACAATCCCATTAGATTGAGGTGAGTAAGGAGCGATAGTTTGATGAATGATTATGTGTTTTGAACAAAATTATTCAAAAGAGAAATCATATTCACCTCCTCTATCACTCCTAAATACTTTAATCATTTGGCTAAGTTGATTCTCAACTTCGTTTTTATAATGTTCGAAAACATCTACCGCCTTATCCTTGCTTTTATGTAAATACACATAACAATAGCTTGTGCAGTCATCAATAAAAGTAAAATACTTTTTCCACCTCTTGTTTGTACAAATTTTAAATCACATATATAACTATAAATTAATTCAATAGGGTTTGTACTTCTTTCAACATTTTTAAAAGGAGTTTTCATTAACTATGATTCCACGCATGTTTAACACTTGTGATTTGAGTGAATATTAAATTTTGGTATTAAGTCTAAATTAATTCATCTACGAATACTATCATAATTAACATGACCTAATCTACCTTGCCATACATTACAAGATTCAAGCAAATAAGCTGAAGATATGTTATTATTATTATTATTATTATTATTATTATTATTATTATTATTATTATTATTATTATTATTATTATTATTATTATTATTATTATTATTATTAGGCATTACAGTCATTACATTGAGTTTGAAGAGCCCATCGCCCAAATATCATTTGCCCACATACATACCACTCTTAGTGAATACAAATTTATCATATTCAAATACAAGTTTAAATCCCTTCTTGCTAAGAAGTGATCCTGAAACCAAGTTCTTTCGAATATCTGGGACATGAAGCACGACGTTAAGAGTAAGTTCCTTTCCCGAAGTCATCTTGAGTATAACTTTACCTTTTCCTTCAACCTTTAAAGCAGAAGAATTTTCCATGAAAAGTTGCTCCACGTGATCAGAGTGATGGTAGAAAGTAAAAATATTATTGTTAGAACATATGTGACAAGTGGCCCAGTGTCCACCCACCATTCCCTAGTATTTACCACCATGTTGACTTCAAAAACAACGGCCGAGAGGCTCAAACCATATATGTCATCATAAATGTTCTCAATTTCAGTGACATTGGCTTATGCTTGCTTATGTTTCTCATTCCCTTGATTTTTCTGATTACGGCAATCTTTAGCACAATGTCCCGGCTTGTCACACACAAAACATTTTCCATCGAACTTTTTAAAGTTTCCACTTTTAGCCCTTTATTTGGCCCACCTTGGTTCAAATGCTTCCTTTTCTTGTTCTTGCTACTTTGCCCTTCTTCCACTACATGCGCTTTGGATTCTATAGGATTTACAGTTTTCTTCTCTAACATTCGATTATCCTCTTCAATCCTTAACCTCACAATCAAGTCCTCAAGCCCTATTTCTTTACGAGTATGTTTCAAATAATTGTTGAAGTCTTTCCAAGATGGTGGCAATTTTTCAATTAATACAGCCACTTGAAATGACTCACTCAATTCCATTTTTCTAGAAAAGATTTCATGATAAATCAATTGGAGCTCTTGGACTTGACTAATGACAGTCTTTGAATCAACCATTTTAAAATCCAAGAATCTACTGACAACAAATTTCTTTATTCCGGCATCTTCTATTTGTGTTTTTTATTCAAAGACTCCCACACCTCTTTAGCAGTTTTAAGAGGGATATACATATTATATAATGTGTTTTCCTAATTTTTGGGGATATAATTTTCACATAGAAAATTAGCATGTTTCCATGCATCCACAGCGGCAATTATTTGCTTGTCAGTTTCACCTTCTTCAAAGTTGGTTCCTTTTTGTTAAGAAAATTTTCCAAGTTCAAAGTTATTAAATAAAATAACATTTGTTATTGCCAACATTTGAAATCAGTCCCTATGAAATTTTCGGGTTTTTCACCATGTCCAACATTAGTTGGTACAACAGCAAAGGGAAAAGTAGAAGTAGATGCCATTTCTATTTTAAAACAAAGATAAATATAACAGGAAGAAAATTCATCTTAAGATTATTAGGCAGAATGATTTTATAAATTATTTACAAAAGCGATAGACAGAAATTAAAACATGCAAAATAATCTGTAAAGTTGATGAAATTGATACGGATAAAAACGCAAATTTTTTTATTGAGGCAAGTGTTAGACACTCTGATCTTAAGACGATTTTTGCCCCACAATTGCGCTCTATGGATTCAATGGAAAATGTCTCCCAGGATACAATAATCAGACTTGCAAAGGTAGCACTTCAATTTGCAAGCCACGGGTGAACCAACAATGCAGCACCCTCCTTATGCATGGACATAAATGAGAGACTCTAAAATTTTAATTTGTTTTTCCAAACCAACAAAAATGACAGGGCATACCACTTATTTATAATAAATAAGTGGCAGTGTAATTCGGTTAGGGCCATCCCAACAGTCATCAACTGTTGGAAGTTAATAAATCGAATTTAACTGAATAGTTGACTGTTCAGGAAATAAAAAATAAATAAAACGGAATTACTTAATAGGCCAGAAAAAAAATGGACCCAGAAATAAATAAAAACTCCAATAACATTTGGCCCAAAAAGTTTATACTTAGTCAAGACGAAGCCAGAGCCCAAGGCCCACGATCACTAGCATGAGCCGAGCCGGACCGGATCGAATCGAACCGGGTCGGGCAGGTGGTGGCAGCGCGAACGCATGTGGGCTTGGAAGTCAATCCAAGTCCATGTAAGTCCTCCCTCCTTCAAAGAGTTGGGATACCTTGAGGGCACTAATCCTTTAAGCCAAAATGAGTTATATTATACTACACCTATTTTTCACATTCTTCCCTTGTGGGACAAGGACTATTGCCTTAATACTTCAACTAAGTTCCATATTCAAAGTGGGTCCTTTGAGCTATAATTTCTCATTCATTAATTTATGGTTTTATAAATGTGATAATATCACGTTATACTCCTTACGAAGGAGAACGCGTTACCCCTTCGAACTATCTTAAAAGACGTGTGGGTCCCATATTAAATTGATCCTAAAATTGACCAAAATCTGATTTTGTCAACTTATAGATAAAACTCATAAATTTTAACAGAAATTTTATCATGCAAGATTCCAAGAAAGGACGTCTTCCTTTCAAGCACGAAATCTCTTTATTTATAGATCAGTGTCCTAAGACACCTGATAAGATGGAGAGGATGGCGAATATACCTTATGCTTAGGCGGTCGGCAACCTCATGTATGATATGCTATATACCAGATAATCTTCTTTCTCATTAGCATGTTGAGAAGATTCTAGTCTTACTCAACAGATTCTAGTCTAACTCAGGTGAGGAGCACTGGACAGTAGTAAAGCCCATTCTCAAGTAATTGAAAAGGACTAGAGATTATGCGTTGGTTTACTTAGTAGGGAGTCTTGTACTCATTAGGTACATGAACTCATGCTTTCAGTCAAATAGAGATTCAAGGAAGTCGACTTTAGGATATGTATTTACCTTAGGAGGTGGAGCCATAAGTTGGATGAGTATTAAGAAATCATGTATTGTTGATTCCACCATGAAATTTGAATATGCTACAATTTTGAAAGCAACAAAGGAAGCGGTTTGGCTCTAATATTTCCTAAGTGATTTAGGTGTAGTTACTTCAATGTCGTTGGCTATTACACTTTATTATGACAATAACGGTGTGATCTATAATTGAAAAGAATCAATGACTCATAAAAAGGCAAAGCACATTAAGCACAAGTATCACTTAATACGAGAGATTGTGTAGAGAGGCAACATCATCATGACCAAGATTGAATCTCAAGAAAACGCGATGGATCTTTTAATAAAGAGCTTACCAACTAAGACTTTTAATAGTCATGTAGAGCGAGGTGTTAGATGCATATGAATGGCTTTAAGAATAAGTGGGAGATTATTGCGATTTTATTCTTCAAAATCATGTATGATGATTATTTTTTTAATAAAGGTGTATTAGGTTCATTTGAGATGAGAATCATGTTTGTGAAAATGCTATATATTTATATTTAAATATATTGTATGCAATGTCCGCCAATTGGACTTAGTAGGAATTTAATGAGCTACATTCAACCTGATCACGGGAAATCAAAATTTCGATTCTAGTACAATTGAACGGTTCATAGCCTAGATAGGGAGTTGACAACATATCGATAAAGATATGAGTGAAATCCTAGTAGTCCATCTTAAACTACGAGAACATGTATTATGGTTCATAAACTTTTTTGATAGTTCAAAGAGTATTATGACCAGTACATCAAGAATGTATTAATGAAGACCATGGGTGGAATTAAAGTCTAGGTTCTGACTAGATTAGACTTGGACAATCTCACAGGTTTACAAAGGGTGCATTGGTTCGTAATCTCGAGGGTTATGAGCATTGAAATGCTTGAAATTATTATTTTGGTTGTTATGGGTGTGATTAAATCTTATTATATTTAAATCTTTCATATTTAACAATTATTCTGTCAATAGGTCTGAGATAATAATTTGGAGGAATTGGCATCCAAGAAAGATATTGAATTGTGATACCCCTTGATATGCTTATAAATTATGATTATCTCAGTAAACTTGACCAATGGATTATTTATAATTCGGTAAAGTATCAAATATGTTAAGTCTGAATTAAGAAATAACTAAGAAGGTGGTTTAAATCAATTAGTGATTAATTGATTTAACCAAGCGGGTATTATATGCTTAAAGTGAGGAGTCATATTATGTACCATAGCAATTTTTCAAACAAGACCTCATCATTCGAGTAGTTTTGAGATAATTAAACTGGAGTGCAGTCATGATTATTTATTGAAATTAATTGTGATTCAATGGAGAATAAGAAATCAATTACGGGGATCTAATTTGAGATTTTTGAGTATGTATTTGGAAGGTAGTTTAATTATTTAGTCTTGGATCCCTACTATAGTCCATTTACCCAAGTAGCAGACCTAGTGTAATGACCCCAGTTTTATATGTTCATATATAATTTGTTTTAAATCTTTTATTATTACATATGAGATATGGAAAATATGGATAATGGTAATTTATTATTTTAGTCTAAACCTACCTTCAGAAATCATGAAATGTCAAATTAATACAAACATAAA
>Ga0115848_100923_pt1 | contig 12118 bp, 8 predicted proteins | sample InSIn3gowninarea_FD_83862 | JGI IMG/M metagenome (GOLD analysis project Ga0115848, IMG submission 83862) | reverse complement strand
TTAGGAGAACTTGAGGTAGAATAAGGCCTACGTAATGTAAAATTAAAATTAGGACTATTACTGTAAGTATTTTTAAATAGGGTTTGGTTTAATATCATTTACTAAATATACTTTAGTATATATATGGACTATATCATATACAATTATATAACTGTATTATCGCGTGTAGTCTCTGAGGATCCTACTTATAATTAAAATTATTTTGGTTTCCTGCTGATTGTCTATTGTAACATCTTGGACAATTTTTACATGACTTCATAAACAGCATAACAATAACACAGGTATGGTCCACGTATATAAAGATTTAAGAGTTTCCAGCATATAGCGATATTTAAAGAGGCCAAATCTTTATAAGTAGAATTACTTTACAAGTAGTAAAAACTAGCCTCTGCTAAATCAAAAGGGGCTCTATTTGTTTCCGCTATGGATCCTATAAAAAATACAATGAATATTGGAAATAAAGGTATGACATATCAAATAGATCTCTGAGATTCTATTATAACCGTTATATCTAAACTACCTGCTAATAACACTACTAAAAGTATAGCAGAGCTTAAAATTAATTCATAACTAATTAATTGAGCTGTACTTCTTAACGATCCTAAAAATGCATATTTAGAATTAGCTGATCATCCAGCCAATAGTATACCATACGTTGCTAATGAAGACATAGCTAAAAGATATAATATACCAAGGTTATAATCTAATATAACTAATCCAGGACCGTATGGTACAACAGCATATCCTAACAATGCAAAAATTAAAGTAATAATAGGACCAAGAAAGAATAATACTATGTTGGCTTGTGTAGGAGAAACGTACTCTTTTAATAAAAGCTTAAGGGCATCGGCAAATGCTTGAAGTAGACCATATCAACCCACTGAATTAGGTCCCAATCTTCTTTGCATACTAGCCATTGTTTTTCTCTCAGCTATAGTTATAAAGGCCACAGTTAGTAATACTGGTATGGTAACAGATAACACTTCAAGTACAGACATAATCGTTGGAAAATATAACATATTTTAATTAATAATAATTATTCTAAAATTACACAAAATTTTATTTGGTATATTTTATATAAATAATTTTAATTATATATGTACTATGAATATATTATATATTTTAGAAAAAACGTAAATTTGTAGCGTGTGCGTGTGCATTTTAAAAGAATAACTCTATTCCTTACTAAAAATAGCCTTTATTTTAGTACCTACAGAAAATAGTTACTTACAAAATTTTTTTTTAGAGTTTTAAAATATCATCTGAATACTGGATTTTTAACCATTTTGTATATCATAATTATTATTGAAAAAATAGGGACTCCTGTAATGGGAATAAAATGACTTTCGTCTATGTTAGTGTCATTATTCAGATCAAGAGTCTCAACGTCAGATTCCGGGTCATAGTCCGAATACTGAGAGGGATCCTTAGGCCGAGGTCCTACATCAAGAGGTCTTCCCCCATTCTTTACTATACCCTTAGCAAAGATAATTACATTCAATAGATTTTTCATACTAGGTGTACCAAGATGATTATCAGTCCCATCGTCGTCTTGGTCATCATCTGATCAGTCGTCCCGTTGCTTCTGAGTTAAAGGCTTATGGTATTCTACTTGTACAGCTGTTTTTATTTGATCATCCTTAAGATATTTAGCTAATTGGATTTGAAATAATTCAGCACGATCATCATCCGTAGTATCACTACGAGCATCTGCAGCTTCATCCCTCCTACGAGAATATTCAGCTAAAGTATTTACTTCTTTTAAAGCTACTTCTTCAGGTGTCTCTTGATGATTAACTCGCGTTCCACGATCTGACATCCCTTCCCCTAACACTCAATCAAGGTCCCTTTGAGTAGGTTTTGCGTTAGCTATATTCATAAATCCATTTGGAGAAGATTGTTCGGCAGGTATAAGTTCAAGTAGAGAAGGGTATGGTTTAGGTAAAGGCACATCTTCATTTTGAGAAGGTTGTGCGTTAGGGGAATCTATATCTTTATTTTGAGAAGGTTGTGGGTTAGGTGAATCTATATCCATAGCTTCATTTTGAGAAGGTTGTGCGTAAGGGGAATCTATATCCATAGCTTCATTTGGAATATCTTTTATGCTAGGTAACTCCAGACGTGGATTTGGAAAAGGTCGTGGGTCAACAGAAGTTCCATTTGAAGAAGGTAGTTGGTAAGGTATATTGGTATGTGAGTCTGTAGTAGGTACTGGGTTCTCTAAATCAGTACGTTTACCGATAGAGTTTACCCATTGATCAACACGCATCTCCTTTTCTACGTGTCCTGGCAAGTAATCCATTATCTTCTTTTGGGCTGGAGCTACATCATCACATCTAACTACATCATCAGATCTCTCTACATCCTCAGATCTATGAGCAAACCAATCTTTTACAGGTAGTTCAGTTTCTGGATTAACTAGGGTTGATACAGGGACTTTCGTATCTGGATTAACTAGGGTTGATACAGGGACTTTAGTATCTGGATTACAGAGGGTTGAAACAGGGATATTAGTATCTGGATTAAGTAAGGTTGAAACAGGGACATTTGAACCTTTTTCGATAGGACTAGCGCTTTGTAAAGATAAGTTAGTAAATGAATGAGGTTTAGGTGGATTCTCTATAGTTCATTTAAATAAAGGAGCACATTTATCATTTCTAAAACTACGTGTACAAAAAGCAAACCATTCAGAATCTTTAGATGTATACTCATAAGTAGTTACACAGTGTATGACTCTTCCAAATTAATCAACCGTCAAATAGGATTCGACATATATACCACCACCAACATTGAGATCACCGACTACCTTACGGAAACCGACTACCTCGAGCTCGATCTCAGGTCCATCACAGCTAATTATGTTAAAATCAAAACAGTAGATTAAAGTAGAAACTGAATAATGGATACCGTCTAAAATAGGTGCAGGATATATACCAAAAAGAACAGTAGGTATCACTAATGATAATAATAGCATAAACTCTCTTTTGTTTAAGTCTGGTATGTTTCCTGTAAACATTCTTGAATAAGGTCCCCCAAATGATATTTTTTGGTACATATACATAGTATATCCTGCAGAAAATACTATAGAAGAGCTAGCAAATAATCCAAATAAAGAGGATTTTTCAAATACCCCGTACAATGACATGAATTCTCCTATAAAGTTAAGAGAAAGAGGAGCACCACAATTTGCTAGACATAAAATGAAAAAGAGTATTGCAAACAATGGCATTATTTGAGCCATACCTCTATAGAAAGCAATAATTCTAGTATGAGATCTGTCATATAATACACCACCTGCACAAATAAATAGCCCAGGTGAAACTAGTCCATGTGCTAATCCTAAATTAATTGCTCCTTCAATTCCTTGTATACTGTTACTGAATACACCTAAAAGGTAAACAGCTGCATGAGAAACCGAACTATAGGCTATAAGTTCCTTAACATCTATTGTTCTTAACGTACTAAGACTAGCATATATTATAGTAATAACTCCTATTAAATAAATAACGTATGTATATTCCATATACGCTTTAGGTAGCACAGGTAGTATTAATCTTAATATACCATATAAACTTAATTTAAGAACAATAGCGGCTAGAATAATACTTCCTCCTAAAGGCGATTCAACATGCGCTTTTAGAAGTCAAGTATTTAAGAAAATTGTCGGAGTCTTAACAGCAAAAGCTATAAATATTCCATAAAATAAAAATAGCTGTGTTAAATAAATGAAATTTCCTTTAAAAAGAGTATCAAAATCCGTAGTACTCATAATAGATGACATTGCTAATATAGATAGTAATAAAAAAAGAGATCCTAACAATGTATATAAAAATAAATAAAAACTAGCCTTTACTCTGTTATCTGACCCAAACATTCCTATTAATATAAATAATGGTGGTAGTATACTTTCAAAGAATATATAGAAAAGTAAAATATCTAATGCTAAGAATACAGTTAACAATAATATTTCTAGGAATAGTATTATTATAACATAAGACTCTACATCATCTGAAATAGATGTTCAATTCGATAATAGTGCAATGGGCATTATTGTTGTAGTTAATAACGTAAAATATACAGATAAACCATCTACACCTAAATAAAGGTCAAAGTGACTTATTTTATGAAATTCTTGTACAAATTGAAATTGATTGGTACTAAAATCAAATAAAAGGAATATAACTAAGGATACAGATAGATTTAGTATAGATGTAATTAAAGCTGAACTTTTTATATATGTCAATGCAAGTTCAAACTCTTTAATAACAAAAATAATAAATGTACCTAATATGGGATTTAAAAGTAAAGGATATAATAACATATATAAAAAAAAAAGAACACATTCCTCTCTAGTATCTAATAATAATATATCATTCATACTGAATTTACCTTAAGCATACTAAGGTTATAAAACTAAGGATATAAAACAAAGGTTATAGAAGGAAACTAAGGTTATAAACCTAAGGTTATAAAACAAAGGTTATAAAAGGAAACTAAGGTTATAAAAGGATACTAAGGTTGTAAAACTAAGCTTATAAAACAAAGGTTATAAAAGGATTTTAAGGTTGTAAAAGGATTACTGTATAAAAAATTAACCGTTAGGTTTTCCCTAACAAAAAAGATTGACTTAAAGACCCATCAATACCTATGGTAAATAGAATCCTTAATTTATTCTAAAAATTTAAATGAATTTCTGTAATAAAGGTTAATTAAAAATAAGCTTAAATAAAAAAAAAATTAAGACTATTTTTACAGTAGTACCTGCTATAGGTAAATTTAGTTAAAAATATGGCAAGGAGTTAAAGGATGGAGCTTTTATTTGTAACTATTACAAATAAACATATATCGCACCTTGCACCTGCACCTGCACCTGCACCTGCAGCTGCACCTTTACCTTTTTTTTGGGCTTTACTAAAGACATATCTTTATCTTCTCCCAACAATTGCTCTACAATAAAAATTGCAATGCAATTATCCAACGATATAAATAATAATTTACTATATTGGGATTTGTTACATTTTAAGTAAATACTACCAATTTTATAACAAGTTAACTGTAATGGAATTTCTCCACATTACTGTGGAGATTTCTCTTTTTCTATATCGTCCTCCGACTCCTACTCCGGCTCCTACTCCGGCTCCTACTCCGGCTCCTACTCCGGCTCCTACTCCGGCTCCACAGTTTTTAATCTTAAGTCGATAGCGCTATAGGTAATATATTAACCATATTATATTAGAATTTTTTATAGATTTTTTTGTAAAAAGAATCTAAACTTTTTTTACAGGACATGTAAATGAATTTACCAACCTTATAACACTTTCTAACTTTACTATATAATCTGTAATATTCCCATACAAATCACATAAAACTTGTGATTATTGGAGGTATTGCAATCTCAGGTATATAAACGAGTAAATAGTCTATAGTAAAATCCATGAATTTAAAAGAAATAAAAAGTGAAAATGTTGTTAATACTATCCGAAAAATAGTGAGACTGTATAATGGAATTATTGGAAGTATTGGAAAAAATGTATTAGGGTTTTCTCCAAGAGCTTTCGGTTTTTCTTCCACAGTTTTTTGTTTTTCAAAAAGAGCTTTTAGATTTGCTTCTACAACATTTTGATGCTGTTCAACCTCTTTTTGTCTTTCAAGAAGAGCTTTTATATTTGCTTCTACAGCTTTTATATTTTCTTCACCTAGTTTATTATTTTCTTCAAAATCTTTTAAATTTTCAAGAGCTTTTTGATTTTCTTCAAGAGCTTTTTGATTTTCTTCAATAGCTTTTTGATTTCTTTCAATAGCTTTTTTATTTCTTTCAACAGGATTTAGATTCTCTTCAGCAGCTTTTCTAGTATCTAAAACTTTTTTAATTTTATCTAATTTATTTTGAGCATCTGCACAAACCGCTTTATGACTTCTTACATCTTGTTCCAAATAAGCTTCTAATTGTTCAATACCCTGTTTTTTAGTATTCCCACTATCTTCGTCAAAATACGAATCGTAAAATGCCATTAATTTGGTCATTTCTCAGCTAGTTGCGTTAGAAGTTCTACTATCTAATTCCTTAGCTCTTTGAAAAGTTTTTAACGCACTAGTAGCATTAGAATACTGTTTATGACTTTCAGTGTATATCGGTAGATTCTTTTTCATTTCTACTATAAGCTCTTGACTAGTTTTAGTATCCCAACCACCAGAATATAAAGCCACACTATCAAATTTGTGTGGACTAGGATTACATGCATTACATGGTGCTATGTTATTTACTATAAAAGATTTATAACAATATAAAAAAATGGTTCCTGAAGTAACGATAAAACCTTTACCTGCGATACAGATTCCACATAAATAGGCATATAACTGTGTAACAGACCACATAGTTAGGTACATGGTTGCTAAACGGTTAAGCAAAAAAGAAAATAGGATAATAGATAACCTTAACCTATTACCTATAAATTCTTGTATTTTATGTATTGTTTCTAGAAAAACATTTCTAGATTTATTATATATGCTTTGTACTACTATTGCTCCCGTAATCATGACAAAAATTTTACTAATGATACGGATTCTACTACAATCGGCATAGAGCTGTGCAATATACCACAAATTTCTGAACATTGCGAGTTATTCTACGTTTATTTAATGTAAAAAGCAAGTATTATTCCTATACCTGTTAAAAAAGAATATGACTAAATAACTACTATATTATTTGTGAGAAAAAGAATAGTCTTTATATCTTTTACCATCCTTTAGACGAAGGTATAAAGTTTTTCTATCTAATTTTATAGTTAAGTGGGTAGCAAGTATTAGACTGTATCCGTACTAGTTTCAAATTATTTCTTAAAATTTTTCACCTTTTACTATAATAGATTTATTTTTTCTATTCACTTTTAAAGCATCTGAGTCAGGATCTAGATTTAATTTTTTGTATTCATCTATAATTAATCCTATATCTGAAAAATTATAAGGTAATAAATTCTCTGAATACTTGCATAAAAAGTGATAAAACTCTTTTTCATCCTTTATATAGTTACTAAGAGTGACCCTTTTAATGGTTAAACCTAATTTGCTTAAATATTCAATACAGGATGTTAATGAATAAAATGTCAACGTTTGGCCTATAAGATTTGAATTTACAAAGGTATTTCCCTCTTTTATTTCTAATTTTACTGGAATACTTCTACGAGTTCCTAATCTGTACATATCCTTTCTTTCTTGTTTCATACTATCTACTAATTTATCCACTGGAATATTGCTTTTTAAAGCAGTAGGGATAGTATAGCTTAATAACAAGAATCTATTAAGGTACGGCATTTTAGAATCTACATACTTTTTACTAGTTATAGGATGTACTTTTAATACTTTTTTTAATTCAATACTAGATTTTGCATGATAATAAAGAGTACTACATGTTAAATCATAAACATATATAGGATTACCTTTTGAAGATCCTGCATTAACAATTCTTAATGTATTCAAGTTAAATTCTTTATTCAATAAGTAATATTGTTCTAAGATTAAGGCATCTCTATAACTAAATATATATCTATCTAATTTAAATATAAAAAGTTTAAAAGCTTTTAGCCCTTCTTTGTGAAGTAAAGGTAAAAACTTACCACCAGCTCCGCGGCCCCCCACTGCTAGCCGTGGGAGGGCTAAAGGAAAAGTACCTTTAAAATAGTAATCCATTCTACGTCTCAATAAATTAGATGAACCTACATATTTACTTCCTGTACTTTTATGTATAAAGATATATACACCAGAAAAACCTTTGTATGGAGATTTACCTGTTAATTCGTCCAATAATCGTTTATCTCTTGTCGTAGATATAGGAAGATCTAATTCAACACCTTTAACTTTTAATAATTCTTCTAATTTAGTGTCGGTAACAGATAAATTTTGATTTAACAATATTTTATTAATAATAGATGCATTACCTGGTTTTTCCTTATTAATACAATCTAGCACTAAAGACTCTTCACTTTTTGCCAAAGGTTTTATTGAACTAAAAAATCTTATTGTACTATAATATCTAGTATAAGATATAACAGCTATTGAACGAATAGGTTCATCAAAAATGGAATTATTATTAAATAAACTTTTGTTCATCATATGATGCAAACACTACAATCGTCGTTCTTTTTTTTTTAATAACTATAAAAACAAATACAAGTAGCATATTTTTCTATTATAATTTTACTATTACATTAAAATAGTCTAGCAGACTATTGTAGAAATCCCTAAATACAATTAACCTAATGAATATATATCTATTTAACAAAAAATATAAAAAATACTTATATTTTTCTGCACCTTTTCAGGAGGGGGCTGACTATATCTTAAGCATTATTATTCTTAATAATACCAACCACCGTTTAGTCGATGAACTGCATACCAAATGTTTTATTTTTGGTACTTGGCTGCGGATTGCCCATTAAACTATAAATCTTGATTTTACTATACCACGAGTCATTACCTGTGCCATAAGCTATGTTACCATGCTTACTTAGTTAAGATTTCTTTAGGGGTTTCCCGTCAATTTGATGATTTATAACCATAGGTTCACTACAGTTTTGGCCATTGTTCATAATAAGACCATAAAATGTTCCTAATCTGTTAATAAGAACAGAAAATTGGTTTAATCTCCCTGGGTAAGCATCACATTTTACCCCTAATGCTGGTATTGCGAATGAATGGATAACCGAAAGTTTATTTTACCATTATCTAACTATTTTATTCTTATATTACTTTGTTGGCACTCTCTTAGTTATAAGCTGGTAATCACCCAATATGGATAGTTTGGTAATGTTTAGCTTATACCAGTATAGTAAGTGTAACCTGAATAAGACTCTAGGTATTTAAACAACTAGCTATCTTATTACGGTTAGCGTTACTATTTATGCTATCAAAGTATTTAACTAATGATGTTATGCTAGGAAAATTGTATAGTACTCCTGTAACATCTTTTTTAATATAGATAGATTTACTGTATTTAAGGGCAGAAACTAGATTACGTGGTCTTGGGTAGCCAGAACATTTATCACTAGGAGAGCAAAAAACAGTTAATCGAGAGCTTACTTTACCATTATCTAAAAATCTAGTTTCTAGTTTCATTTTATTCAAAAACTGTAGCCAAATGTACCACTGCCAAGTACTATAAGCATTTGCCCCGTCCTATTGACAAGGTAATAGTTAAAATAGTTAGATTGTAGGCATAGCTATAAACCCAACGACCTATTAGTAGGTCGACTAGGGTATACCTTAATCTAGAATAGTTGAGTGTAACCCTCTTTTTACTATTATAGACCACTACCGTCTACTCGTTGCTCTTTTACAACCTACTACACCCTAACTCTCTGCGGAGATGATGTAGCCTAGCAATCTTACCTTGCTGCTGTAGCGTGAGTTACAAGATTGTAGGGTAACCAAATAAGGTAACTAGGTGATTTAGATCCGCGATAACCCATTTAACTTTCGTATATACCTTTTGATATTACTATACCTATGGTGATTAACATAGCCACGTTTAACCTTTTGAGATGAACGTTTAGTTAAAAGGTCTTTAGGGTGTCCCCGGAATTTGATAGTGTATAGACGTTAAGAGGTACTTGCTAAAGGTCCTCAGTTCATCTGCAGCAGTAAGTATAAATCTTGTGTGTGTAATTTCAGGAAGAATAACTCTGTTATCCACTTCTAACATTCTTAACGCTCCTTCTTCTAGATCAGATTCAGGAACTAAATAAGAATCAAACTCAATGAAATCTCCATCACTATTTAAGAAATCTGGATACTCATAGCTTCAATATCATTGGTGTCCCTCTGCTAATACGGATAATGAAGGATCAGTAACTTCGTCCATTAAATATAATAATTTGAAAGAAGGGAAAGCTATTAATACTAAGATTAAAGCAGGAGTAATTGTTCAGATTAATTCTATTAGTGTCTAAAAATATAATATATTTCTATATTATGCGGACTAAATCATCATATGTTAGTATTAGCTATTACATATGTCTCACGTGTAGTCTCTTAGGATCCTACTAAGGTAAGTACCTTTTGGTTTCCTGCTGATAGTCCATTGTATCATCCATTAAAGCTGTCACTAGTAATTAGTATTTGAGGCTTTAGGAGTTTCCAGCATATAGTGAAATTTTATTCGTAGTTGTTCTAACTATATTAATTTACTTGGGATCTTTTCCCGAAAATTTATATCTATATTTAAATACCTCTCCAGAACGCATATATTTAAGGATTGTACTACCACTAATACCTAAAAACAAACCTGCTTTTCTAGCAGAAATGAAATTTCCTATAAATTTAAATCCTTCTGAATCACACTTTTCATAAATATTAATAGGATTACCATTAACTTTACTCATTTTTTCTAAAGTACAAGGTAAATCTTTTCTACCGGTAGTTTTTTGTTCCATAAACTCCTTAGTATTATCCGTATGATTTTTACCATAGAAGTAATTATCTTCGCCTTTTCTCATTGAACTCATAAGTTCTTTAGTTTGTTCATTGTGAGTTCTACCATATAAAAGAGAATTTGTTCCTGTATATTTACCTTTCAAGCTTAAACTACGTTTATCTTTACTTTCTTGTGTATGTTTATAACCTGATGAACTTCCAGCTATTTTTAATGTATTATATACTGGTTTTATAATATCCATATAATATTGCTCTCTTTCGTTTAAAATATCTTTGTCACAATATTCTAAGATACTAATAGAAAAATTAGCATAACCATATTTTATTAAAGCTCTACTTATAACAAGAGTATTTCTATTTTTTAGGTAACTTAAAGTCAGATATTTTGTGAATCTTTTACCTAAATCAATAGATTGACCAACATATTTATCTTTATTAAGTAAATTTGTTAAAAGGTATATCCCAGATTTATTTTTATTTTCATCTATAATTTGTTTTTTAAGGGTGGCATTATCATATAATTTTATGATATTTATTTCTATCTTTATAGGCAAAGTCTCTGCCTTAACATCAGAAGTTGAAGAAGTGGAGTAGTGTTTTTTTTGAATATAGTTAGAGTACTTTCGAATAGGCACACATTTACCATGATTAAGATATTTATTACTAATAGGAGATTTAGAACTGTCAAAATTTCTAATGATAGCTGCTTGAATTCAACCAACACCCAATAGTATGGCAACTAAGTAATACATTATGTTATCATGTAATTCCACAAGAGCTTCCATTTGTGGGCTAGCACTATCTTGGAAATACAGACCTCAAGCTCTAGGTGCATCACAGTTAGTAAACTCAGTGTGTAAAAGATAAATAATAAATAAGGCTCCCACTACTAAAGTCACTATTGAATTATAGATAGTTTTTTTATATAAAGCAAAGTAAGCTAATACTATATATCTATTATCTTTGTAAGCTAGCACTCTAATAACAAATGATGCAATAGATATAAAGATAGCACTATTAGCAGGTATAGATAATAAAGGTAGTAAATTGTATACAAAATCTTCTGTATCAGAACCATCACCGTGATCTCCTTCCATTTTAGTGTTAGTTGACTCTTTAATAATACTTTCTTTAGCTACAGCAGCGTCGTTCACTCTATTTGTTAAGTTTTCTGCTACCTCGCTGTCAATGTTTTTATTATTAAGTTGATTGTTAATCTCGCCTTTAAGCTCGGTTTCTTCCGTTTTAACCCCCTCTAGGAATTTATCACCACTAGCTCTAATTTCTGCAGGTGTTTCACCAGGAATATCTGCACTGTTAGGTGCATTTTCTACACTATCTCTAAAAGCTGAAACTCTTGCGTTTAGATCAAGTACCTCTAGATTAGCTTGTGGAGTTGAACTTTGTAAAGGTTTACTAGTAAATGCATGAGGTTTAGGTGGATTCTCTATAGTTCATTTGAATAAAGGGGCACATCTATATAAAGCAAAGTAAGTTAGTAAAAGATCTCTTTTTTCTTTGTTAGCTAGCACTCTAATAATATACGATATAATAGATATATACATAGCACTATTAGCAGGTATAGATAATAAAGGTAGTAAATTGTATACAAAATCTTCTGTATCAGAACCATCACCGTGATCTCCTTCCATTTTAGTGTTAGTTGACTCTTTAATAATACTTTCTTTAG
>Ga0115848_100920_pt1 | contig 12127 bp, 14 predicted proteins | sample InSIn3gowninarea_FD_83862 | JGI IMG/M metagenome (GOLD analysis project Ga0115848, IMG submission 83862) | reverse complement strand
AACAACAAACGATGACAAAGTTTCCGATGCCTAAGCGTAACTTCCCCTAGGTCAGTGATCAGCCTCAAAATTCTCCACACAGATACCACACACCAATCCACTAAACACCATCTCACCCATAGCAAAGGGCACGAAATTGGGAAGAGAAAATATATTTCTACCACCCCCCTCGAGGTTTCCTAGAGTGAAAATTCTAGGTTCCTCTCTTACCATGAAAATATAGGCTCACCGAAATCCCAAAAAATTGAAACGAGTGAGATCACTTCCCTTCAACTTCTTATCCTCAACACAGACACAAATAATGGCTAAAAAACTAGGAAGTAGAGACTTCTTGAGCACACCGCACCAAAAAATTCCCACAGTAAGAACACACAAGCCACTCCCTCTGTAAACCTTCCTGTGACACTTACGCTTCCTCTCTGAAGGCCACCTCTGAGACCAGCACCAGGCTAGAGTGAGGAATTGAATGTCGAGCTCCCTCATCTTCCCTCGCCTTATCCTTTCACGACCTACGAACTCCAATGTGTAGTTATTTTTTAAATGGATTTCCCCTGTGATGGTTTGGTGGGTGATGGTATTTGGTTTTCCTGGTGGTGGTGGTCTTTACCTAGTAGTGGGAGGTGGCTTTGTTCTTCCTTGCGTTGGTGGGCGACTACATTTGGCTCGTTTGTTGGTAGTGTTTGTTTTCTATGGTGGGGGGTTTGGTCACTAGACTCTACACATAGTGGGTTTCCTCGACCTTGGTGAATTGTGAAGCCCCTGGTGCAATGTGTGAATTCTCCCTCCCCTTCCATCGATGGCCCCATGGATGTGGCAGAATCGAAAATAATCATGGTAGCTCCATCCCAAAGTGGAAATATTATGGGGTGTGCATGAATCACTAATATGGGTTTGCATGGGGCTTTGGAGGAGGTAAGCAAGGGGATAACATGGGTGGGGTTTGGAGGGTTCAAAAGCAGAGTCACTTGGGTAGAGGATCCCGTTGTGGCAAGTGGAATCTTGGGTATGATTGATCTGAGGTAAATAAGGGGAAGGTCATCCATCATTTCTTCCTAGATAACTGGCGTGCACTTATAAACTATCTGATGGAAATAACAGACATAACTGAGAGAGTATATCGTGAGGATCATGTAGAGAATATGGCAACATTGAAATGAATGCACTATTTATAGTTCAAAGTTCAGGAGAGAGGGTTAGTTGTTTGGCGAGGTCAAATTCAACTCATTGATAGAGTAGAAAAGATGGAGACCTGGTTGGTGCAATTTCAAAGGCACGTTCAGTGTCACTTCTGTCCTCCACCGCCTCTTTGAACAACCCCGTACAAACCTGCATCCATCAAGTCGAATGGCTAGTATGCTATTTGGTGTTATTTATGTTTTATATGTGTTTTGGTGCCTCTGGCCCAACTATTTATGGAAAATGTCCCTAGTCTCTCTTTTGTATTTTTTTCATCTTGTGCAAGTTTTGGTTAATAAACCTGACCAGGGTGAGACCCAATATTTTTTAAGTGGCTATATGTACTTCTTTGTTGCTACATTATTAGAACATTAACTTACAAAAAAAAAAAGGTTCATACATCATTAAAAAACCAATTAAGGTTCATACTTAAATTAATAAAGGTTCATACCTATTTACTAAATAGGTCTATAAATATATATTTTAGGCTTATCTATTTAATATTTATCAACTATAAATATGATGATTTAATACTAGATCTAAATGAACTCACACTTTTAACATAAGAAATGTTATATTTATCTAATTATTTAATCTGAAGATTTAACCTTATATTTAAAATAGCTCACACTTTTAACATAAATCAATGAAGTTTCAAAATTAAAATTTATAGCCAAAGATTAAATATAAATATAAATATTAATTTGACTATCTAAATATTATCTTTACTGAAAGTATAATAAAGGCACTAGTGTAAAGTAGATATATGATACATTCGATTATGTTAATTTTAGATGAATCCATCTGTAATGTTAAACTTTAGAGACAAAAGGGTATTCATAATTTTAACATTGTAAATTCAAAGCCCCATTTGTCTCTAAATTTTAAAACTACAAATGGATTCAAAGACACCTATAGTGAAATGTAACACTTGAATACCAAAATTACAATTTTCCATTTATGAAGTGACGCTATTAAAAATTACTGACATAAATGACTAATTCATATACCTATTTTACTTGTTATTTGGTCATATTTTTATTCTTCAACTATAATAGTCATTTACATTAATCATTATTAATTTTTTCACTTATTATCTAGTCATATAGTTTAATCCTACACAAAATTAGTCATTTAAGTTAGTTGCTTTTAGTGTAGTCACTTATTATCTAGTTATATATTCACTAAATTATTCATTTAAGTTAGTCTCATTTAGTTTAGCCACTTATTAGACTATATTAGTCATTTAAGTTGGTGATTTTTAGTTCGGTCACTTAAAATTGCTCAAAATTAGTAGTAATTCACTTGAAATAATTGCGGTGACTAACATTTTTAGTCACCTAGTCATTAATTTCATCATTTTTTAGTAGTGCATCAATAACCAGCGGATCACACGTACCGGTAGGAAATTCAAAAACGAGTTCAAAAAGGGCCAAACCTTTCTTACTCTTGGGTCTGAAAAAATCAAGATTGAATTCCTAGAGGATAATGAGCGTACTTCCCATTAGTTATCCATCGACTTAAGAGGACCTTGGCTGAATGCGTAAGGATATAATGACGAAGTTTTTGGACCAATAGCATGATAGTCAGTGCCAAATTCTATTCATACAAGTAGGACATGGGGCTCCTATAATATTATTACTGATATAATAGATAACATGCTCGGTACTGGTTGCATCTTCCTAGATGAGGACCCTAACAACTAAATGGGTGGAAGCTAAGATATACAGGATGATGTCTCTGTGAAATTAGGTGGAATAATCAAGGTAGCGGACATGAGAGCATGTTTCAGGGCATCAAAATACTATTGAGAATACTCATCCCAAAAAAATGGAATGTTAGATCGAAGGATTCTTAGAAGCCCATGTGCATTGGTGCATAGTCAGGTACGAATTGACGAATGAATTTTTCTTTTCTTTGGACGCTTTGTAACTCACACATGGTACGACGAATAGGGAGTTCAACCATGTCTTGGACTTTGAGGGGACCTAGATTTATACCATATTTGGACACAATGAAGCCCAAGAGATGGCTGACAGGAACAAAAAAGACACACTTCAACAGGTTGAAGTGGATATTATACTTGCGACATCAGAGGAAAATTGTCTGAAAATCATGAATTTGTTGCGCTCGAAGCATAAAATGAGCAGTGAGGTCGTCAAGGTGAGCAGGGATAATATGAGCCAAGTAATGGAAATAGTAAGACATGTCTCGCTAAAATGTGGCTCCAAAATTCTTTAAACCAAAAGGCATGACCCTATAAGCGAAAGTTCCCTAGAGACTAATCAATGTAGCTTTAAATAGATGAGCACAATGGATAGTTATCTAATTATATCTAGAGAATCCATCCATGAAGGATAGAACCTCATGCCCCATAGAATCATCAATGATTTGATCAATAAATGGTGTGGGGAAGTTTTCTTTGGGACAAGCTTTGTTTAGGTCACGAAAGTAAGTGTAGACAGTAATGGGGCCTTGTTTCTTAAGAACAGGAACTAGGTTGAAATTGATGTGGTATATTCAATGGGATAGATAAAACCAACCTCCTTGAGCTTATCGATATCATCTTTGATAGTCTCAAGTCTAGAAGGATTAAAGGGTCTCAAATTTTGATGGACAGGAGTGAGATTGGGCCATGTGTCGATATGATTTTCAACAATGGCAGGATCAAGTTTGAGCATCTCATAATATGACCAGGCGAAAACATCACAAAATTATTTGAATATCTTAATGTAAGCCTCAATTTATTCTAGGGTGAAATATGCCTCTAAGGTAATGTTTTATTCCACCCCTCATTTATCTGAAATGTTTATTTTAATTATAAGAGAGATGTTGGGCATGTTTCCTTCTTCGAAATCATCTGGTGCAAGGATAAGATTTATAAATGAATTGTCCTAACTGTGAATGGATTCTTTATATTCCACATCATATTGGTCATGGGACTGCTGCAGAAGCAATTATGCACAATTTTTCATATAATCCCAAGGAAAATCAAGGGTGGTCATGGTTTCCATGATGTCCTTGTCGGAATACAAGTTATGAGAACTAGAGGAAGGGAGACCACATGATGCAGCGAAGATACATTGGACATCTTGATGAGAGATATGGTTCACATACACATCACCACTATGGGAGGATGATCATATAGTGGTTGAAACATCTATCGATCTTGAGACCAGGGTGTTCGACAAGGGAGGTTCGAAAAAAACATAATGAGAAGCCCCATAGGGGTGTTCCTCCATGGATCTCGTAGATGACGATAGATAGAGAATAGTGACCCAAGATTCTGCAATATCAACATCGAGGGGAGGTATCACAATGGTTATAGAACTATCCTCTGGTTCTGGTGAAACAGCAGGACCAAAACTCATTAGTAGAGGAGTATATGATCCACTACGAATGGACTATATTTCATGAATTTCCGGAAGGATATCACAAAAGTCGACGAGATAGGGACAATGATGAGAATAGTGTCCGTAAATATCACACAAAGCACAAGGGTGATTTTTATGCAATGAATTTAGTTTCTTAGTTGAATCAGGTAAGGTAACATAGACCTACGTGATGTCATATTCAGGAAACTTTTCATTGACGATAGGTTTGAGATGGGGAAGCTCAGGATAGTTATGGTGGCATTCCCAACAACATCACACAAAGAACATGGCTGTGATGACTTTGGAGGCTTAGGGGGATTGGATCTGTTTGGGGAGCCTTGTCCTTAGGTTACTTCTTTTTTGATTTGTGCCCCTCATTGGATGCTTCAACAATAGGAGTGGGTTCATGTTGAGGTGTTTGAGGCACTGAAGTAGAGGGATGGGTCATGCTGACCGTTTGGACCGTGCTAAAAATGGTATAGGGCTTTAGTTGACTAGGTGGAGTGTTTTTTGGGGGATTAATGTACCAGAATGGGATCCCCAGAGTTAAATTAGGTAAACTCAACATAGAGATAATAGGCAGAAAAATGACTCCCTGTGGGGGAACCAAAAATGATATCTGACCTGAAGGGTAATGGCCTGGTGGAAGGACTCCCAGATGATTAAGGTTCCGGGGAATGATTCTTGATGGAAAAAGAAGAGGAGAGACACCAGCATAAGGAGAAGTTCCTTGAGATCCTGATGGATATGTCGAGTGAATAATAACATGCTTTATAGGTGCAGTCTATCGACTAGATGTACTGAGAGTTTTTTGGTTAGCTCGTGATGCTTTCAACATGCAAACACTAGATGAGATGGGCTCAGTGATAGGAGGGGGGGTACTAGGGAAAGCACCAAGTAAGGTGAAATATTTATAGACTCTTGGTAAGAAACTGGTGAAAGGTGCCAATAATTTTTTATCGGCCACCGAAGAGATGATGGACTCAGGGGACGTCTAATACTTCGACTCATAATATGTCAACCGATTAATGGTGATAATATTTCCATTCTAGGGGAAGCACATCTTACGGTGAATTGCAGATGTGACAACTGACATCTCATATGTGTAGCTACGACCCAATATGATATTATAATCTAAGGGGGCATGAATGACTTCTATTTCAGTGCAAAAAGAATTTTCTGCAAGTGTTAGAGGACAATTGTGGAACATGCCAAGTAGCCGAGAAGGGATACCGTCCCATGCACGCAAGGTGATAGTAGATGGGGCCATATCGGGGGACCCAAGTTTCCTACAAACATAGGTAGAAATCACATAGGTGGATGTGCCCTTATCAATGATACATCAATGAACATGGGATTTAGGGATCTTGACTATTATTTGGAAGGAAAAAAATGATGGTAGAGGGGGATTTTATGACTTTTCAACATGAAACACGATCAAACGATCATTTTAAGGAACCACATTTCCTAGAGCGAATAATAAATTTTTTCGTTGTGATGGACACATCTACCAGACTTTTACCATTGACATGGGGGCAGGGGACTGCACCAAGTCAGCTACTATGTTGTAGGTGTGGACGGCTTTGGCAAGAGATTTTTTTTTTGCATAATGGCCCTCTGGGATCTTTGGAGTGACCTCTTCCTTAGCTTGAGGGATATATATGGGAAAATTTGGTGTTGATATGGACTCTTTGGATACTTTTTTTTGGGACTCGATTACAGATATAATGACTTTCTTGTCATACTGGTGCGACCAGGTCTAAAGGTTGACATCAGTGGTATTAACCTTGCCAGAATTCATCATGAGAATCTGGTAATTAGGGGTACCATACTTCTAAGGTTGAGCAGCGGCCTAACCTTCACGTGGTTAGGTAGCAACATATCCTTACAAAGGGAAAGGATAGGTGAGAAAAACTGGTGGAGTTGGCGCAGTGTTTCGAGGAAGTGACATGGTGGGATTTTGTCCTCTTGATGTTGCTTGAGCTTCCCATAGTTGGCCCATCTGGGGTAAAAGGGGAAAATCACAAGTATAATGGCCATGTACACCACAACATGAAAAGGTTTGTTTGTACTAAGGGTCTTGTTCTTGTAGGTTTGATCACCATGTTGTTGGTTTGTAGTGCTAGGCCGGTTCCCTTGGGGTGTGTTGAGTTGATTACCTTAGCGACCCTAGTTACCATGTGCTTGTTGGTTCTGGTTTCCTTTCCCCTTATTCTTTTTCTTGGAATTGAGAGGATTATTTGTGATCTTCCGAGTATACACTTGACATTAAGGAGGCAGTGGTTGTTGTGGCAGAGGTTGATAATGCACGGGAGGCTAAGGCACTGATGTCAGAGTATCTGGAGAGTTGGTTTGTACATAAGGATAATAGCGACATGGGGCAATGTTTGGGTGAATAGGTTGAGCAAAAACTGGTGCAGGCATTTATTGATGCAGTTGGAAAAACGCATAAGGCGTACTTTGACCAGGATATAGTTTTCCGAGAGGGGTATAGGTGTTGGAGGAACTGTTGCCCCCCTGGCAGTAACCATAAATCATGTGAGGATGAGAATATGTATGTGAAAGAGAGACAATTATATCGTTGGCGACATGAGATGACCCAAGTGCATTGGCACCACTATGTTTAGGAAGATTTGGTAAAATGATACAAACATAACCAGACTGGGCATAGATTAAGTCATATTTTAACACAATCTAGAGAGTGTCTTCCTCTAATTGAGGAAAATCAGATTCGACATATTTAACTACGTGGGCTAAGAGTGTTCTAATAAAGCAATCCATATAGACATGTTTGTCGAATTTAGGAGCTTTACACAAGTTCCTTCTTCTATGTCATTCTTCGACATGGTCAGAAAGGTGGTTGTCAGAAGATTCACATAATGCAGTCAAAAACTCATTACCAGTATCGTCATGCAGAGGTAACTAGAAATCTAATAGAAAATATATAGCTCGAGTCCCAAAAGTGGAATGAGATGTCGCGGTCTGGTCAACATACCACTTTGCAGCTTCTCAAGTGAGCGTACTTTGGAATGATCGAAGGCAAATGGAGTCATCGGTAATGGAATTATATGAACAACACATATGAAAGGAGCATGCATGATTAGTGGTGTCCTCTCAAGTGTGTCCTTCAAACTTAGGAATTTTGGAAGGAAGATTACCTGGCATAGTTGACCAACCTACATTGTGGAGTGCGGGGTCATTGATTTACTAAATAAAATCGGGAAGGCTTTACCCCACCATAAAAGGTAGCAAAGGAGTAGCCAGGATGTTTCTAGTGGTGGTTCTTCTAGCACTGACTATAGGATTAGGTCCATAGCCATCGCCTTCTTGGTTTCCTGCACCAACATTGGCACCTAACATGGTGGTTGTATGATGATGAGAAGAAGAACCGAAATTAGAATCAAAGGAAGAACTCGATGAACCAAAAGAACCAAACTTGGTGTGGGGACTTGGGGGAGGACTAACTCAGACCCTACAGGGTGGACTAAGACATCCTAACAAAAAATAAGTCTGAATATCTTGCATTCTCCACGAAAAATTCCTTGGGGGTGTAATGATGGCAATTCACATATAACAAGAAAAGGTTGAAGAGTGATAAACAAATAATTTGTGAAGCAAATAAATTAATTATGATGTTTATGTCTTGGCTTGGCAGTGTAAACCAAACACTATTTTCTTTAGGTGTGAGTGTGCTCAAGATTTATGTTTATTTTAACTAAGCCCATATGGTTATTTAAAGAAAAAAATGTTGAAAATTTGTAATTTAAACTGAAATGAAAGTAAAATAAATAGCTAATCGTGCAAAAATCCCAACCCAAAGAAGTCTCTAAAACAACCAAACTGAAATGCGTTGAAATTGACTCAAAACACACTAAAATGGGAAAGAGATCTAATGTCGAAGGTACATGGATCTAATGACTCTATAATGATGGAAATGATGTAGAAAACAAAAAGAAACCAGATGGGAAAATTGTTGCAACAAATAACGTTAAAGGTTAAAAACCTAGGGAAAACAAAAGGACCCTATGGGGCATGAGGTTCTATCCTTCATGGATGGATTCTCTAGATATAATTAGATAACTATCCATTGTGCTCATCTATTTAAAGCTACATTGATTAGTCTCTAGGGAACTTTCGCTTATAGGGTCATGCCTTTTGGTTTAAAGAATTTTGGAGCCACATTTTAGCGAGACATGTCTTACTATTTCCATTACTTGGCTCATATTATCCCTGCTCACCTTGACGACCTCACTGCTCATTTTATGCTTCGAGCGCAACAAATTCATGATTTTCAGACAATTTTCCTCTGATGTCGCAAGTATAATATCCACTTCAACCTGTTGAAGTGTGTCTTTTTTGTTCCTGTCAGCCATCTCTTGGGCTTCATTGTGTCCAAATATGGTATAAATCTAGGTCCCCTCAAAGTCCAAGACATGGTTGAACTCCCTATTCGTCGTACCATGTGTGAGTTACAAAGCGTCCAAAGAAAAGAAAAATTCATTCGTCAATTCGTACCTGACTATGCACCAATGCACATGGGCTTCTAAGAATCCTTCGATCTAACATTCCATTTTTTTGGGATGAGTATTCTCAATAGTATTTTGATGCCCTGAAACATGCTCTCATGTCCGCTACCTTGATTATTCCACCTAATTTCACAGAGACATCATCCTGTATATCTTAGCTTCCACCCATTTAGTTGTTAGGGTCCTCATCTAGGAAGATGCAACCAGTACCGAGCATGTTATCTATTATATCAGTAATAATATTATAGGAGCCCCATGTCCTACTTGTATGAATAGAATTTGGCACTGACTATCATGCTATTGGTCCAAAAACTTCGTCATTATATCCTTACGCATTCAGCCAAGGTCCTCTTAAGTCGATGGATAACTAATGGGAAGTACGCTCATTATCCTCTAGGAATTCAATCTTGATTTTTTCAGACCCAAGAGTAAGAAAGGTTTGGCCCTTTTTGAACTCGTTTTTGAATTTCCTACCGGTACGTGTGATCCGCTGGTTATTGATGCACTACTAAAAAATGATGAAATTAATGACTAGGTGACTAAAAATGTTAGTCACCGCAATTATTTCAAGTGAATTACTACTAATTTTGAGCAATTTTAAGTGACCGAACTAAAAATCACCAACTTAAATGACTAATATAGTCTAATAAGTGGCTAAACTAAATGAGACTAACTTAAATGAATAATTTAGTGAATATATAACTAGATAATAAGTGACTACACTAAAAGCAACTAACTTAAATGACTAATTTTGTGTAGGATTAAACTATATGACTAGATAATAAGTGAAAAAATTAATAATGATTAATGTAAATGACTATTATAGTTGAAGAATAAAAATATGACCAAATAACAAGTAAAATAGGTATATGAATTAGTCATTTATGTCAGTAATTTTTAATAGCGTCACTTCATAAATGGAAAATTGTAATTTTGGTATTCAAGTGTTACATTTCACTATAGGTGTCTTTGAATCCATTTGTAGTTTTAAAATTTAGAGACAAATGGGGCTTTGAATTTACAATGTTAAAATTATGAATACCCTTTTGTCTCTAAAGTTTAACATTACAGATGGATTCATCTAAAATTAACATAATCGAATGTATCATATATCTACTTTACACTAGTGCCTTTATTATACTTTCAGTAAAGATAATATTTAGATAGTCAAATTAATATTTATATTTATATTTAATCTTTGGCTATAAATTTTAATTTTGAAACTTCATTGATTTATGTTAAAAGTGTGAGCTATTTTAAATATAAGGTTAAATCTTCAGATTAAATAATTAGATAAATATAACATTTCTTATGTTAAAAGTGTGAGTTCATTTAGATCTAGTATTAAATCATCATATTTATAGTTGATAAATATTAAATAGATAAGCCTAAAATATATATTTATAGACCTATTTAGTAAATAGGTATGAACCTTTATTAATTTAAGTATGAACCTTAATTGGTTTTTTAATGATGTATGAACCTTTTTTTTTTTGTAAGTTAATGTTCTAATAATGTAGCAACAAAGAAGTACATATAGCCACTTAAAAAATATTGGGTCTCACCCTGGTCAGGTTTATTAACCAAAACTTGCACAAGATGAAAAAAATACAAAAGAGAGACTAGGGACATTTTCCATAAATAGTTGGGCCAGAGGCACCAAAACACATATAAAACATAAATAACACCAAATAGCATACTAGCCATTCGACTTGATGGATGCAGGTTTGTACGGGGTTGTTCAAAGAGGCGGTGGAGGACAGAAGTGACACTGAACGTGCCTTTGAAATTGCACCAACCAGGTCTCCATCTTTTCTACTCTATCAATGAGTTGAATTTGACCTCGCCAAACAACTAACCCTCTCTCCTGAACTTTGAACTATAAATAGTGCATTCATTTCAATGTTGCCATATTCTCTACATGATCCTCACGATATACTCTCTCAGTTATGTCTGTTATTTCCATCAGATAGTTTATAAGTGCACGCCAGTTATCTAGGAAGAAATGATGGATGACCTTCCCCTTATTTACCTCAGATCAATCATACCCAAGATTCCACTTGCCACAACGGGATCCTCTACCCAAGTGACTCTGCTTTTGAACCCTCCAAACCCCACCCATGTTATCCCCTTGCTTACCTCCTCCAAAGCCCCATGCAAACCCATATTAGTGATTCATGCACACCCCATAATATTTCCACTTTGGGATGGAGCTACCATGATTATTTTCGATTCTGCCACATCCATGGGGCCATCGATGGAAGGGGAGGGAGAATTCACACATTGCACCAGGGGCTTCACAATTCACCAAGGTCGAGGAAACCCACTATGTGTAGAGTCTAGTGACCAAACCCCCCACCATAGAAAACAAACACTACCAACAAACGAGCCAAATGTAGTCGCCCACCAACGCAAGGAAGAACAAAGCCACCTCCCACTACTAGGTAAAGACCACCACCACCAGGAAAACCAAATACCATCACCCACCAAACCATCACAGGGGAAATCCATTTAAAAAATAACTACACATTGGAGTTCGTAGGTCGTGAAAGGATAAGGCGAGGGAAGATGAGGGAGCTCGACATTCAATTCCTCACTCTAGCCTGGTGCTGGTCTCAGAGGTGGCCTTCAGAGAGGAAGCGTAAGTGTCACAGGAAGGTTTACAGAGGGAGTGGCTTGTGTGTTCTTACTGTGGGAATTTTTTGGTGCGGTGTGCTCAAGAAGTCTCTACTTCCTAGTTTTTTAGCCATTATTTGTGTCTGTGTTGAGGATAAGAAGTTGAAGGGAAGTGATCTCACTCGTTTCAATTTTTTGGGATTTCGGTGAGCCTATATTTTCATGGTAAGAGAGGAACCTAGAATTTTCACTCTAGGAAACCTCGAGGGGGGTGGTAGAAATATATTTTCTCTTCCCAATTTCGTGCCCTTTGCTATGGGTGAGATGGTGTTTAGTGGATTGGTGTGTGGTATCTGTGTGGAGAATTTTGAGGCTGATCACTGACCTAGGGGAAGTTACGCTTAGGCATCGGAAACTTTGTCATCGTTTGTTGTT
>Ga0115848_100888_pt1 | contig 12131 bp, 10 predicted proteins | sample InSIn3gowninarea_FD_83862 | JGI IMG/M metagenome (GOLD analysis project Ga0115848, IMG submission 83862) | reverse complement strand
GCACAAATAGCGTGTCCCCACAAACCGTAAAGACTTCAAACACATCGCCATTCACCACGACCATGGCTTCTGGCTCACCGGGCACAACTTTCTACAGTATCCCGAAGTCGGCACGACCACCATCCCCAGCTCCACATAATCACAGCTTGGCTCTTTCACCACCGGGGCACGCTACACCAGTACCAAGAGGGAGACAGCGGAGGGATAGTGGAAGCTCGAACTCATCTGGTGGCTTCATGGATGCTATGGGTTCGGAGAAGTGGTATATTGGAGGTCGAACGGCTACCGGAGAGGAGAGGTTTTATCAGCTAGGCTTAGCCACCACTAGTGCTGGAAAGAGAGTGAGGAGCTTGGATCGATTGAGCTTGTAATCAAGCAGCGGCAAAGGTTGCGTTTTATGGTGTTGTTTGTGTGAATAGGAAGGCATTAACAGGTAGTGATATAAATATGCATTTATGGTATATACACTTTCCACAAGGAGGAACGAAAGGGTTTTGGTCAATGCGAGCTTCCTTATGCATCGTGCCTCGACAGCACACAATAATACAGTGTTCAGACCGTACTAGACCATCTCACATAGCGGTTTTCAATGATGTGGCACCCTCCGAATATTGTGAGAATATCAATGGAATAGTATGCGCTAGGTGGGTCCATGTTTCCGCAGGGAGCGCCTTTCTATTGGTTAGTGAAGGGAACTGCGATTCTTTCCACCACAGAAGACAGTACCTTTGCCATCGTCCTATACGTCGCATAGTCATTCCTTCAAACGTTCACCACTACTCGCCAATGTTCTCATGATGGACCCTCTCTCATGCTCCTTCTCGGACTACTATGACATTGCTGCAGCCCACACTGCAGAGGACCGTTAGATCTGCGAGAATACTCCGTCTATCATTTTGTCACACACGGCCTTATCGACGAATTCGGACTACGCTGCAAGGTAGCTATGGTGGGAGAAGAACAATTACATGTCGTTACAGACATGCATCGTTGCACGATGGGGGTGCACAGCATACCCCAGCAAGCTGGAACAGTTCGCAGATTTTGAGGTCACGATCTGGAGGATATACGAGAGCACAAAGCACAACAACTAGCGCGGCTACGGACCACAACATTGATGCTCTGTCGCAAAGTGATGCTGCTTCAATTTTGGAATATCAGAGGGACGGAGGTCAACATGTCGAGCAGACGAGCATCAATAACGATGAACACAAATCTGAACGCGTTATCTTGACTGAACGACCGCCATCAGACGTCAAGCAAGTGAGATCTCTCATGTATCCGCTGCCCATGACTGTGGCAGACATTCTGCACCCGCGGGAGCTTAACCAGACGTTCAAATCATTTTTAGCTGGACATAGCAGAATCATGGAATGTATGTCATGCTCGTGTATTGACGAGCTCCTCCCAGCTTTGGCCAAAGATCTCAATTTATGGCTCTGGGAGGCCGTTCAAGATAGTTCATCTAAGCACAGTTCTTACTTGGTCAAAAAAGAGGGCGTTCAATATGGCAGTAACGTGTTGGATACGAGAGACAGGGTTTCACCACTTGCAGCACATGCATGGGACGACCTCGAAACCGCTATCAAGGCAGGAGATTTACATACGATCAATCGCTTCCGAAGTTTCCATTGGAAGAGTCTTATGCATATCTGTAATGATGATACTGAAGCTCTTCCATCTCTCATCGTGAACCACCGGGACTCTAAGGCGGAGATCACGGCCAACAACATGCAGGTTGATAGAGCCACAGATGGGTTTGCCATCTCTAACGACCGCTATGACATCCATGTCACTGCAAAACCTGCAAAGCCTGGATCTGTTGGACAAAAAGAGCAGTTTCTCGAGGCGTTAGTGCACTACTGTCAGGAAATTCGGCGTAAGGCAGACCTCAAAACTCCTCACGGTCTTCATTTTCGTGACGAAGTGTGGGCTCCGGCCGAGTTCCTGCAGCGAGCGGTAAGCCTGCTTGAATATGGCGACATCACATTCTTCACCAAACCGGTCTCAAGGTTATTGGGTCTTTCTGGACTCGACGTTTGGCACTCGGAAATTCGTTTTCAGAAACAGCCTGATTTCAGACCATCTGCTGTCTGGTTAGATCGAAAGCCTGCGAGAACACTAGCCACGATGCGTGCATGTGCTCAGCTTAAGCCGCGCTTAGAGGAGGCATACAAGGTAGGGGTACTCCTGCCACAGGAATATCAGATGTTTGCTCGGTACTGGGACAAGCAGGCGTCTTCATCTAATGCCTCAATCGCTGCGCCTCTCAGCCAGGAACAACGGGAAGTCACTATCGCACTCCCTCTTGAAGACACTATCGTCTCGCAAATGGTTGACACTTTACGAGAGCTCCGGAATGTTGGCTTTAGTCAACTTGGTCAAGACTGGTTCGTAAGGGATGCCCTTGAGGTGAGAGAGAGGGAGACCCGTAAACAGCGGAAACGTGTTTGGCTTGACACAAGGTTGAAGTCACGTCGAGATAACCGAAAGAAGCATCTTCCTTTTCGGGCGACCAGCGACGCGCTGCCAGTATTAAACGAACACATTGCGTCAAACATCCTCAACACAATTAAACGAAGTGATCTTACGATTATCACAGCTGCTACTGGATCTGGCAAAACGACACAGATTCCTCAAATGATATTTGATGAACGCATCGACGCCGACAATGGTTCGATGTGCTACATAGCTTGCACCCAGCCAAGGAGGGTCTCAACAATTTCGGTTGCAACGAGAGTGGCCACCGAGAGACAACAGCTGGTTGGTGACGAGGTTGGATACAATGTCCGTTTCAATAACGAGAGTCCAAAATTTGGATGTGGTATCAACTATATGACAAATGGCTTGCTTCTACGAATTTTGGAAACCAGCCCTCAGTGGCTCCTAACAACTTTCTCTCACATTGTGCTTGACGAAGTGCACGCGAGAGATATCGACGCCGATTTGTTACTGACTGCTCTGAAAAATCTTATGACCCACCCACTGGAGGAAGGACTTGTTATGCCAAAGATTGTTCTGATGAGCGCCACTATTGACGCAGAGTATTTTGCAGAATACTTCAACGACATTGACGTGCCGATCAAAGTATCTACCATTAAGGTGCCAGGCAAGAGCTATCATGTCGAGGTTCAAAGATTACAAGATCTTCTCCCCCTGCTCGAGGAAAAACAGCCGCAGGAAATGAAGCAGGTTATGCAGAACAAACTTGCTAGTGCCTATATTCACTCTCAGCTGCAAGCACCTCCAGAAGCTCAGTCATTGTTGCAAGCTGAGTCCTCTACGACAGATACTGAGCCTGATACACCTGATGCAGAAGTCCTGGATGATGTGTACGTTCCCACACGGTTGATTCCGTTAGTAATAGACCACATCATTTCTATTTCAGATTCGGGAGATATACTTGTCTTCTTGCCTGGACTGAGTGAGATTGAGGAGACAGAGGACCTCATAACGACAAATACCTCACTTGGACGCGATTTCACGGACTCTAACCTCTATCGAATCTTCAAGCTTCATTCTGCATTATATGAAACAAATTTTGATGTCTTCAACCCTGTGCCGTCGGGGTGTCGACGTATTGTGTTAGCCACAAACATTGCCGAAACATCTCTTACATTGCCCGATGTGAAATTTGTGATTGATACAGGGTTATCGCGGCAGAATTTCTATGAACAGTCGTCGCAATCAGGACAGCTCAGACTCGTATGGATTAGCAAGGCCGAAGTGACCCAAAGACGAGGCCGTGTCGGTAGGACGCAACCAGGACATTATTTCGCATTATACTCTGATGAACAGTACAATACAATGGATGAACGGCCGCAGCCGGAACTGACTAGGACGAGCTTGACACAGATTGTGCTGCGCGTGCAAGCGAGTTCGGCATTTGTAACAAACACTGCGCCTAAATCTCTACCACAAGACGCAAATGTGACACACCCAGGAGCCATTCTACTGGCGGCGCCCTCAGCTCCTGACCAAAGCACGATCATCGCAGCTGGTCAAGAACTACGCAACCTAAAGGCTGTAACCAACGATGGTCAGGTTACAGCTCTTGGTAAAGTGCTTAGTCAGATGTCAACCGGTCCTGCTGCAGCGAAAGCCATTCTCCTTGGCATGGTGTTTAGATGTCTTGATCCACTTATCTTCTCAGGTGCTCAATTAGAAGATTGTCCGATCATGGCAAATGCAGCTTCGACAGGTTCTGTAACGACCTTGCGGAAGCAGTTGGCAGCGACTTCTGACGATGACAAGTTAGCTGATGCGAAGGCTTTCTTTGCATATGATAATGCAAGACGGACGTCTGATACCACTAAGATCGAGGACATGAAGACTACCATGTTCTTGAGACATGATACCTACCGTGAAATCTCACAGTCGTCGCGACAGATATATGCTACAATAAAACCAATGCTCGGTCCACTCACTAAAAAAGAGCACCCACCTACTAAGGAAAATGCCCCTCCACCATACCTCTTTCCACAAACACCACCAACACTAAACGTCAACAGCGCCAACCATGATCTAGTAAAGGCACTAGCCCTGAGCACAGTAGGTTCCCGCCTCGCATTATGGCAGCGAAGAGACTGGAGCACCTCCAGCCATCCTCGTGTGCTCCCATCGCCACGCAGCGTCAACCACGCATCCGCCAGAAAAGGCGTCCGAGACCAGCGCCTTAAGCGTGCAGCCGGAGACCTCCTGGCCTACGGCGTCCTCCGCATCCTCCCCAAAGACAAATACCCCTGGGCATGCGAAACATCCTGCGTATCAGCCCTGACAGGGATCCTCTTCGCCGAATCCCTCCGTCTCGTCGACGACGACATCCTAGTCATCAACGACTGGGCCCGCTACCGCATTAAACCAACAACCGGTGATTCAAAACGCGCAGCCAAGATCCTCCTCGAGTACCGCAAAGCATTAGATCGATTTCTCGCAATGGCACTGCAGATGATTTCGCTGCATCCGATTGTGTTGGCGAAGGTGAGAAGTGGAGAGATGCAGAACTCGGATTTCAATGTTTTTTTGAGGGAGGAGGATCATCCGTTTAGGAAGATCTTTGTCGATAGTGTGGTTCGGATATTGGAGCTTGATTCGAAGGCTAGGGCGGAAGCGGCGGAGACACGGAGGTTGGATGCGGAGGGTATTGAGACGCCGGCTACGACTGCTGAGGAGGGGGATGTGGCGACTTTGAGTGCTGTGCCTGAGGAGCTTGGGGGAGTGTCTACTTGAGCATGAGCTGTTTGAAGTGTAACGAGGACGGTGGATTGGGTTCTGCAAGAGATGGTCACCTTCGGTGCAACTATTGTTCGAATTCGAAAGCTGTTTTTTAACGACATGTGTTCGTCACATTGTGCTGATCATGCAACGTTTCAATTACTATACGCCATAAGACCGTACACCTATATTGGTTCAAGGGTGGTGGTTGAAAAGGGGCACCGACGATGGCAGACGAATTGCAGAATTCTGTGTGTCCCTTCAGGAGAGGCTGTCCAGTCATAAAGGTTCGTTCTACGAATTGGCTGTGCGAGGTGTACAACAACAAACACTTCATTGTATAAAAGGATGTACTACAGTAAAATAGACCTGTACATAATGGCATAGATTCTCATCTTGAGTGTGGCACCACTGTTACTAGTATTACTAATCTAGTCGTTGAGGGGTCGATGTTTGAGGACAAGGAAGTCATCGAATTTTGTTCATCGGAAACAACTGTCCTACTGTGCTTGCCCTTGTTGTTGCTTGCTGTGGACAACGGAGAATTTGAGATCTGGACGACTAGGGGGTGGAGGGGAACCAGGTACATCTTCTCTTCCATGGTTGTAAGTCCCGTCCCCTGAAGGAGCAGAACTCGATTGCTGACGTGTGATGCCTGACCAACTGACTGACTGTCCCTCTAGCCGTACAACCACTCAATCATCCCACTCTATCTATCGTCCCCTCTGAATTTCGAACATGAACATATTTGCTGTGCTGTGCTGTATTTGTACGTCGTGCTAGTGCTAGTGCTATGCTGAAGAAGAGGAAGAAATGTAGTGTAGAAATGTGTTCATTAACTTTTTTTTGGTTGTTGTTTTTCGAAGTCTTTTTTCTTTCTTAGTATCCCACTCCTATTAGGTAGTCACCCAGCTTCTCGACTGTTGCGACGCAGTTGCCTGGTTGTACGGTTTCGGGGTAGTGTGCGATGAGGATGGCTTGTTTTGTTTTTACTATGACTACGCCTTCTTTGCCCTGTTGTGGTATATTGTTAGTTTTGAGTTGGAGATGGATGGTGGTTCTTGTGTGGGTTTTGCTTGGTTGCGTATTTGCTTTTGTGTATTTGTGTGTGTGTACATGGGTGTGTGTATGTATGTGGATTGTTATGTTACCTTTTTTCCGTACAGACTTCGCTCGTCAGCTTTCAGGGTCATGTATTTCGCGCCGGCGATGTGGAAGCCTGTACTCATGACTTTTTTCGGGTCTGAGGAGTCGGTAAATGCGCCGACGACGACTTTTACTTCGGCTGGGGAGATTGTGAAGTGTGGGGAGGCGGCCCAGACGCTTGTGCCGTCGGCGCCGAATATAGCTGCTTTGTCGGTTTGACCGGAGCCAACGAGGCTGGAGGGTGGGTTGTTAGTTTTGGGTCGGATGAGAATAGGATGGGAGAGATAGGAATGGGTGTTGGGAAGGTCGGAATGTACCTTGTATCAACGTATGCTGGTGGATTGTTAGCGGAGGTGTATGGTGATGAGATGGCGTTACTGACCTTGCCAGGACATGGTGCGTTGATGGACTCTTTGGATTGCAGGCTAAAAGTTTCTATGGGTGAATGGTTGGGGATATTCTAGGTATTAAGGATGTATTGCTGCTGCAATCGATAGGTGAGGTGAGGCAGAAAGCTGAGGTCCCGTGACTGATGTGAATAGCTTGTTTAATAGGTACGGTTGTCTTCCGTTCTTTGTGGCAATGGTTGGGGTGATGGAAAGAAAGTTGCTACTGTTGATATTGATAGCGGGGTGTTATCCATCCATTTCGCCTTGACATTTGACAGCGCTATCAGCTGGCAAGGCTGCCAGGCCTCCATTCTGGGTGGGTACCGCCCCGCCGCCCGTCGCTGGCACAACTTTACGATAGTTTTTTTTCCGGCTTGTGGCTTTCGATTTGGTTAATATTCCGCTTGACTTTCAAGAATCTTCACACTACCAATAGTATGCGAAATGCCCTACTCCTTACCGGTATGAACACTTGTTTGAAGCTGAAAGACCGTTAACGGTTGAAGTACCAGAACTTGGGTCTCACAAACTCACGACTTCTTGAATTCATTGACCTATTCTAGCTAACCAGGTAGGTTCCAACAATATTCCTGGTTGTTTTGACAAGGGCCACGGAGCCAATGATACCGGAAACCACCAGCGCTGTGGACGAGCACACGAGCATAATCCCTGTGTAAATTACTACCTACGCATTCACCAAGATTCAGCACAACATCATCTAAGCAATTGAGGTCCTGTAATGATTGCAGTGCGAGTCCTTCTCGGGCTCGAAACTCTACAGCGTGTTCACAGCAGTCTCATCGAACTTCTCTGGTCCGCTGTGCATGTTCGGATGAGTAATGGTTGATGCTTGACACAGCTGTCAATGGTCTGCATCGGTCGTGGAGATTTGACTTTGTCAATGGCACTTCGGACCACACGAACACTGCAGCACTCTGCAGCATGCGAGATCAGCGAGCTTACATGCTAGGTTTACAGCGTCCCGCGATCTCGGTGTCGAAGTGTTAATGAGGTTGCATTGTGATTCGTGTATAAATTCACGGCTACTGTTTCAAGGAGCCTTGTGGACTAGGGTATGGATTTGGATCCCTGCTGACGGAAAACGGTCACTGCACCTCGTAGCTATCATGCTCATAATGTCGTGAAAGTCAATCACAGAATCATGCAGCACAGTTGGACGGTGCTCACCGATTTGCTCTACCAACACCAAGGATAGAAAGTCTGTTGCACGGTATGCAGCTGAATATAAAATGTCGTCGTATTTCTTGCTTTGTGGCGTCGTCTGCACACATCTGTAATACTCCGCACCACGACGCCTAATGTTTGGTGGCGTTTCCCTGAAACGGCGCCAAACGAGTCCGATATGGTGAAACTCCACCTGTTCTTCCTCTCGGACCTTCTCGACTTCTTCAGCGTGTGCTGATCAAGCCTCACAGTTACATTGTACTCCTCCAAACAACCAATGCCTTCGAATCATACACCTTCCCGGTTGTTTGGTCTGGCCATGGGTCACCACCACTAGTATGCCATCTTCGCAGCTCCGAGGGATGCTATGCAATATCAAGTTAAATCCTGGTACCTTGCTGGTGCTCGACGAACACCACGAACGCCTTCCTTCTTCACACATCGAGACCTCATATGTCTCAAACTCCACTATCATGCCCATTGTTCTTCCTGCTTGTTTCCGTACACGACTTGTTATTGCTGGCAGACCTTGCACCAAGTTTCGTGATTAATTTGTTTTGAGCTTACACTCTCCTGTCAGTTCTTTGCACACATAGTATTTCGGTTTACTGCTTCCCCTACATGGCCTACGGCAATCCCCATCTTGTCGAGTGACCATATCACAACGTTGGCCATCAGTTCGAGGGCACCTAACAGAGCAGAACACGATGCAGAAATCATATGAAGCTTGCCATCAGATTGACTTTGATTTTGTTTTCCCCTCCGAACCACATGTTTTTGTCGAATGCTGTGATGTAAAAGGGCAAGGCCTGAGAAGACCGACTGCCTCTGACGGGAAAGGGCACAGAAAGAAACGAAAAACCGAGCCCAACCCCCTGATTGGACATTCAAGAGGCTCTGGGAGTACACACTGTGGCACGAGAAGTGCTGCTACGGGCAGGGCAAATGGCTCACAAAGTGTTCTGGCATTCGGGAGTCCTCATCATTCGCCTCAGCCATCCAGCGCGGTCGTCGCAAGTATGAGTGCCACTCAGCAGCAACATGCTTCTTGTTCTAGCAGTCCTTTGCTGATCCAAACACCGAATTCTAGAAAGTGGAAAAAGATTGGTGGCTTCTTCAGGTTTCGGTCAGGCTCGAACAAACAGCCGCATCTTTACCGTATTGAAGGCACAGGTACTGAAGCCAAACGCCTGCGTTCGCTAAAGCCTCGAGGCTGTTGGCGTGATGCTGAATTGCCGGCCCTACCTCAGGACGTCTCCGATTCCTCTAGCTCTGACTGTGAAGATTCTCCTATCGCAAAAACCGATCATCGTTGTGCTACCAGTACTGTTGAGAGTACAAAAGCCTTTGAAACAACGAAGAAAGCACCTTCACTAAAGCTCGATATTCCTAGAGCACTCCTAAACCAACACGGCGTGATGTTCAGCGAGGCACATGGAGTAAGACGTCCGAGCTTACAGTTTAGAAGAAGCAGGACGGTCGAGCAGCTGTCAACAAATTCTACAAAGCAACAGAAGACGGATAATCTCGTCGTACCTCAATTGACACGGCCCGCAACTTCTCCAACACCTGAGAAGTCGGGACACGGCTTGACCGCCACAAGCTCACAGCCATGCCTCGCCTCAAAATACTCGCTGTTTCCGACCACCCCATCCTCTTTCAGGTCCAAGTGCTCTACACCGTCACCAGATCAGAGCCGCACCCGTTTGGTAACCGTACCGGCACGACCGCCACCGTTGTACCAGGTAACCCTCAGCGATCCGTCCGGACCGACTCATGATGGCACTGCGTGCCAAGCAGTTCACACAACTCCTGCACTCTCCTCCCGGAATGAAATATTCTTCGACGTCATAAGCTTTCGTGATTCAAGAGGTATAGCAGGTCAGCAGTTCGAGATGACAAGGCCTCCATCGGAGGCAGTCCAACTAGCTCGTTCCAAGTCGAGTGCCAGAAAGCTATTGCAAGATCAGATACTTTCGACGAGACAGACCGATGAGCTACGATGCGACGACGATGAGCGGACGTCAAAGAGTACATCGACTCAAATTGATGAAACTATTGCTATCGTTGAGAGCTTGACATCGTTATCCTCAGCGTCTGCCTCGATATCTGAACCTTCCAAACCACCAGTGTCCCCACCTCTGCAGGTGAGAACCACTGAGGTGATCACGCCAAAGACTGATCACACGGTGTTGTCAGCTCCGGTCTGTACGATCACCACCAGTATGTCAGGAAGAATGATTCCAGCTCACGTCAACCATGTGGCGTCACGAGCATCACCTTCCATTCGACCAACACTATTACCAGCTTTTACACCCGTGACTGTGGAAGCTGTAGTTTCGGATGAATCGTCTTCCTCTCCACCTCCAGTACCGATCAAGGACTCCCGCTTTATTCCCCTCTCTAAATATGCCCCCAAACAGACCACCGAAAACCTTGCTCGACAGACTGGACTCCGATCCGTTCGCACTACGCGCTCAAATACGGACAACCTTGCTAGTTACATTTCCCGCACATCAAGCTCTGGCCGCTCTCGTGGTCCAGAACGTTCTTCGACTGTACCCGCATGTCTCCGACACATACCACGACCAAAACATACATTATCTCCTCCTGTAATAGCAGGCCCTTCTTCGACACGGGGCGGATCAAAAGACAAACCAACCATGATCGCCTACATCAAACCCGCAGCCGAGATTAGTGTTGCACGCAAAATCTCGCTTTCGCGCCAGCCAAGCACAAAAGTTACGATGCCAAAACATATCACAACAACAACAGCCAGAACCACGCACCTTCAATCCAAGCAGCACACCACCTCCCATACCGCACCCACGATCCTCCTCACCAGAGCCGAGTCGAAAATAAACGTGGAACAATCCGCCTTGCGCGGACACGTCAAACTCGAAAAGGAAATCAACGAGAGGAAGATACAAGTGGAGAAGAAGTCACCAGTAGTTCAAGAAGTGAATTGCAGACATAAACCGGGCCAGAGTATGGACATCATCCTCGATACAGCTAGTACTGCGTCGGGAAGCCCGGCACCCTTAGTACCGAGACGGGACTGCAGGGATTTTGTGGATGGTGGGTTCGGGAATATATCGCTGGCGATACCTGTGCGGTGAAAGGAAGGGATAGGCATGTGTTTAGTGTATATATGTAGTTCGAAGCTGTAGAACAGCGGTTTTGCTATGTGTAGGGTAAACAGAACTACATCTCAATGATAGCATTGTTTAGTCATTCAATCATTCATTCAATTAATTATGTATAAAACATGTTCAGCATCTAGCTGCCACAGCAGACAGGGCAGCGGCAGAGTTAACAGATCCTCCGTCCGTCCCACCTATCCATCCTCCACACCCACTTTCGAACCGGTCACCACATCCGCATCCCCACCCCCTTTCGTCGCCACGCCGCTGGTGTCAACGTGCGGAACTTCCGCGAACGCAGGGTGCGCGCTCAACGGAACGAGTAGCGGCGAGCTCTGGGGGAGCGGTTTCCTGCGTAATGTGTGTTTGCTGGAATTTTGGCGCTGCTGTGGGGTTGTGAGGGTGTTTTTCTTTGAGGAGGGGGTGGTGCTTATTATTGTGCTGGTTTGTGGTGGTGGTGATGGTGAGGGATCGGAGCTGTGGGATCGTATGTGTGTAATTGAGGAGGAAGAGGGGTCTCGAGCTGTGGGATTTGGAACGCGTTTGAGGAAAGATTGGAAAGACGGTTTTGTTGGGGATAGGTTGTTGTTGTCGTCTTGTTTGGTAGTGGGTTTATTGGTGGTTCCTGTGTAAGTTGTTCGGTGCCGTGTCTGCGGATTTGAAAAGTTAGGGGGAGAGGATAGAGGCTGTGGTTTTGAATGTTGTTCAAGGTGTGTGCTTGCTTGTTGAGGTGTAGGGGTAGGATGTGTGGTGGTTTGTGGTGGGCGAGTGTGTCGTCGTCGTGAGAACTTTGATTTGAGAACTGTGGCTAGGTTAGAGGATTTTGTGAGGAAGGGTAGTATAGGCGAGGATAAATAGAGTGGAGAACTGACTAGGTCGGTGTCGGGGATGAATTGTGCTTTTGCATATGTGGGAGGTTGTATGTTGAGGTCTGGTGTCGGGGATGTGACTTCCACTGATGGTGTGGGGCATGGAGAGGTTGAACTTTGCTTTTCTTTTGTTTGGGCGGAATAGGCTGAGGATGTGGGTGACCAGATTTCAAGTTGTTTTGTGG